>Ga0209676_1000811_pt1 | contig 40853 bp, 38 predicted proteins | sample AraplaCvi_mLB_r2_FD_184282 | JGI IMG/M metagenome (GOLD analysis project Ga0209676, IMG submission 184282) | Arabidopsis root microbial communities from North Carolina, USA - plate scrape MF_Cvi_mLB_r2 (SPAdes) (version 2) | ecosystem: Host-associated > Plants > Roots > Endosphere | place: USA... | reverse complement strand
AACCAAATGCATAACATGTGAGTATTTCTCAATTACTAATAACTCATCCACTTCGACTGAACCATATTTACATACTCGTCCTAAATCATTGCGCTCTAAATCAACTAACATAATATGTTCAGCCTGTTCTTTTTCATTCGAACGTAGTTCTTCCATTAATTGAGCTTCTTCCTCAGGTGTGTTACCACGAGACCTCGTACCAGCGATTGGTCTTGTCCAAACTTCTTGGTCTCTCTTTGCTACAAGTAGCTCTGGTGAACAACTTACAATTTGAAATTCATCAAATTCTAAAAATGACATATATGGAGAAGGATTGATTTCTCTTAATTGCTCGTAAATATGAATCGGGTCTGTTACCAATGTTTCTGATTGAAGAACCGATAAATTCACTTGAAATACATCACCAGCACCAATATAATCCTTTACCTTCCCTACAGCCTCAGTAAAGATATCCTCAGACATATAAACTGTTTTTTGAAGCTGATCGGAGCTTTTTGTATCTATGTTTATTTTTTCCACTTCTTTAATAAAGAATGCTTCTAGTAATTCTAGCTTTTCTAATGCAGTCTCTTTATTTTCAATTTCATCAATCGCAATTAAATATAATAACTGGTCTTGGTGGTCGAAAATGATAACCTCATGAAATACAAGTAAATATACATCAGGTATGTTATATACGTCTTCTGCAAGACTTGGAATGTCCTCGATATAACGATTGCAGTCATATGTGAAATACCCAATCGCTCCACCTTGAAATGGAGGTAAATCATCGCGCTTTTTGATTGTGAATTTCGTTAAATACTTTTTCGCCAAATCAATCGGATTACCGTTCTCTTCTGTTTTTCCTAAATGATCTTCTATTGTTAACTGATTATCTTTGCCATAAATTTTTGCAACGGGATTTGATGCCATAATTGAGTATCTTCCATCACGTCCACTTTCAAGTAGTACGGCATTCTTTTTATCTTTGGCCATCTCTACAAAGTGATTGAAGAAAGATTTGTTAAAATTTAATACTTTTGAAAATATTTCATACTTCATGAGAAATCCCCCTCTGATTGCTTCCTTTTTTCATTTTACACAAAAATTAGGAACTAAGGAACTATACATCAAAGCATTTCATTGGATAACAAAAAATCCCTCCGCATTGAAGCAAAGGGATTGTTTAAAATTTTATTTTATTCGAATTGATATAAAGCTGTACTTAAGTAACGCTCACCATTACTTGGAATAATAGCTAGCACTTTCTTACCTTTTCCTAGCTTTTTAGCAACTTGTTGAGCTGCATTGATAGCTGCTCCAGAAGAAATACCAACTAAGATTCCTTCTTCTTTTGCTACTTTTCTGGCAGTCTCCATTGCTACATCATTTTTAATTTGAATAACTTCATCATAAATTTCAGTATTTAAGATGTCTGGAATAAATCCTGCACCTATTCCTTGAATTTTATGTGGTCCTGGTTTACCACCTGATAAAACCGGTGAATCTTCAGGCTCAACAGCTACAATTTTTATACCTGGATAAGCTTCTTTTAATACTGCTCCAGCTCCAGAAATTGTACCACCTGTACCAACACCTGAAACAAATGCATCTAATTGTTCGCCCATTTGATCAACTATCTCAGGACCCGTTGTTAAACGATGTACTTCAGGATTTGATAAATTCTTGAATTGTTGCGGAATAAAGTATCCATGTTCTTTTGCAAGCTCATCTGCTTTACGAATTGCTCCACCCATACCTTCTGGACCTGGTGTTAATACTAATTCTGCTCCATAAGCACGTAGAAGATTGCGTCTTTCAATACTCATCGTTTCTGGCATTACTAATATTGTTTTATAACCTTTAGCAGCAGCAACCATCGCTAGTCCAATCCCGGTGTTTCCACTAGTTGGTTCGATAATTGTGTCTCCTTGTTTTAATAAGCCTTTTTTTTCTGAATCCTCAATCATTGCTAAAGCAATACGATCCTTTACACTGCTACCTGGATTCATAAACTCCAGTTTTAAGTAAATTTCCGCACTGTCCTCTTCTACAAATCTGTTTAGTTTCACTATTGGAGTTTGACCGATTAATTCATAAACCGAATTTGCAACCTTCATTTCCCTTCACTCCTAATCCCAAGTATATTGACCTGTTTAATATACATTATTATAAAAAGAAAAGAATCTGCCAAACAATTTATACTATTCATAAACTTGTATGTCTACATAACAAATTATGAATAGTATATCTGACAAATTCCTAAATTTTCATCTTACATTTGGCTCATTAATTCTTTTAGTTGCTCTTCCGAAAAATGGTAAGCTTCGTTACAGAAATGACATTTAACTTCTGCCTCGCCATCTTCTTCTAAAATTAGTTGCAGTTCTTGTTTACCTATACTAACTAATGCCCCTTCGATTCTTTCTCTAGAACATTGGCATTGGAATTTTACGTCCATTGTTTCTAAGATTCGTACTTCTTCTTTTCCTAAAACTTCATATAGAATTTCTTCCGGTGTAAGTCCTTCTTCAATTAATTTAGAAACAGGTTTAATTGACTTTAAGCGATTTTCAATTTTTGTAATACACTCGTCGTTTGCACCAGGTAGGATTTGAATAATAAATCCTCCACTAGCCAAAATTGTATGATCAGGGTTTACTAGAACACCTACACCTACAGATGAAGGTGTTTGCTCAGATACAGCAAAATAGTATGTGAAATCTTCTCCTAGCTCACCAGATACAATTGGTACTTGACCAGTAAATGGCTCTTTCATACCAATATCTTTTACTACTGATACTGTGCCTACTGTACCAACTGCTTTAGCAACATCAATTTTTCCAAATTGATTCAGTTCAGTTTGTACATGTGGATTCGCAACATAGCCACGAATCTCACCTTTTGCATTACTATCAACTAAAATATGTCCAAGTGGACCATTACCTTCAATCTTAAGCGTTAATTTTTCTTCACCTTTAAGCATAGCACCCATCATAGCTCCAGCAGTTAACGTACGACCTAAAGCTGCAGATGCATTTGACCATGTATCATGACGTTCTTGCGCTTCCCTTACGATGTTTGTTGATCTAATACTATATGCACGTACCTCACCATTAAAAGCTAATGCTTTTACTAAATAATCCTTCATGATGAACTCCTTTTTATGAATTTCGTTTATAAATTAAATGTAATCCTTTTAATGTTAAATATGGATCCATCACATCTATAATATCCGACTCTTTAGATATTAAAGATGCAAGACCACCAGTTGCTATTACAGTAGGTTCTACCTTTGCTTGTTCTTTCATTCGTTTCACAATACCTTCAACTTGACCAACATAACCATAGAGAATCCCAACCTGCATCGCCTCAACTGTTGTTCGGCCAACAATATTAGAAGGTCTAGTTAGTTCAATTCTTGGTAACTTAGAAGCTTTTGTATAAAGTGCTTCAGTGGAAATATTAATTCCTGGTGCAATTGCTCCACCAATATAATTTTTATTTTCATCAATATAACAATATGTCGTAGCTGTACCAAAATCTACAATAATTAGAGGACTACCGTATTGCGCAATTCCAGCAACAGCATTTACAATACGATCTGCACCGACTTCTTTCGGATTATCATATTTAATGTTTAAGCCTGTCTTAATTCCAGGACCGACTATTAATGGTTTTTGTTTAAAATATTTCGTAGCCATTCTTTCTAACGAAAACATGATAGGTGGGACAACTGATGAGATAATCACCGCGTGGAATTCTCCAAATTGTATTCCCGCATATTGTAATAATGAACCTATCACCATTCCATATTCATCTTCTGTTTTATATCGATTTGTTTCGATTCTCCAATGATGTATTAATTCATCTTCTTGATAAACACCAAGAACAGTATTTGTATTTCCAACATCTATTACAAATAACATAATATCCACCGACTCTCCATTTCAGAAATAAAACCGATAATTTTTTATATTTTTCGTTTCAAACCTCATTTTTATCACTATAAAAAATATGATAACACAAGTTATTATTAGATTAAAAATAGTTGCTTTGAGAACAAAAAAAGAAAGAGTGTCTGGATAGACACTCTCTATTTTTATTCAGTAATTTTTGGTTCAGTTGGTTCATCGTCCTTTTTAGGAGCAATGTTAACTTTAACCTCGTCAGTAGGAGCTGTTGATGTAGGAAGTGTACCTTGTTCCCAAAGACTCTTAATTCCTTTAGCATCTAACGTTTCTACTTCTAATAATGTATTAGCAAGTAAGTCTAATTTATCGCGGTGTTTCGTGATAATTTCGGTTGCATTTTTGTAACAATCTTTAATAATTGTTTGAATTTCCACATCAATTTCATAAGCAATCTTATCACTATAATTTTGCTCATTATTAAAGTCTCTTCCAAGGAATACATTACCACCTTGAGATTGACCAAACTGAAGTGGACCTAATTTATCACTCATACCAAATTCAGTAACCATACGACGAGCAATACCTGTTGCACGTTGGAAGTCATTATGAGCTCCTGTACTTACTTCACCAAATACTACTTCTTCAGCTACACGCCCACCAAGTAGACCTGTAATTTTATCTAGTAATTCTGGCTTCGTCATAAAGTATCGATCTTCTTTTGGTAACATAACTGCGTAACCACCAGCTTGACCACGAGGTACGATTGTTACTTTGTGTACCATTTCAGCTTCATCAAGCACTTGGCCGATTACTGTATGACCAGCTTCGTGGAACGCAACAATTTTACGTTCTTTTGCTGATATGACTTTATTTTTCTTAGCAGGACCAGCAATTACTCTGTCTGTCGCTTCGTCAATATCGAGCATATCAATTTTCTTTTTATCACGACGAGCAGCTACTAAAGCAGCCTCGTTTAATAAGTTTTCTAAGTCAGCACCAGAAAATCCTGGCGTTCTTTGTGCGATTGCTTTTAAATCTACTTCAGAATCTAATGGTTTATTTCTTGAATGAACCTTTAATACTGCCTCACGTCCCACAACATCTGGACGGTCAACTGTAATTTGTCTATCAAAACGTCCTGGACGTAATAACGCTGGGTCTAATACATCAGCACGGTTTGTTGCAGCAATGATAATGATTCCTTCGTTTGCACCGAAACCATCCATTTCTACAAGTAATTGGTTAAGTGTTTGTTCACGCTCATCGTGACCTCCACCTAAGCCAGCACCACGTTGACGACCTACTGCATCAATCTCATCAATGAAAATGATACACGGCGCATTTTTCTTCGCATTTTCAAATAAATCACGAACTCGAGAAGCACCTACCCCGACAAACATTTCAACGAAATCAGAACCACTGATTGAGAAGAATGGCACGCCAGCTTCTCCAGCTACAGCTCTCGCTAATAATGTTTTACCAGTACCTGGAGGTCCTACTAAAAGTACCCCTTTTGGTATTCTAGCGCCAAGTTCTGAGAATTTACGCGGATCTTTTAAGAATTCAACAACTTCGACCAGCTCTTGTTTCTCTTCATCTGCACCTGCAACATCTTTAAAACGCACTTTTTTCTTTTCATCATTATAAAGACGTGCTTTGCTCTTCCCAAAGTTCATTACACGGCTTCCGCCACCTTGAGCTTGATTCATCAAGAAGAAGAACAGAATGAAAATGATAACAAATGGAATAAGTGAAGTAAGGATTTGTACCCAAGCACTAGTAGTTTCAGCTTGATTTACTTCTACTTTACCTTTAATTCTATCCTTTGCTATTGCCTCGTTAATTATTTTAGTTGTTTCATCACTAATTGGAACTTGAGTTTGGAATTGTTCACCTTTTTTCGCACCAACAAATTGACCTCTTACTATGTATACTCCATTTTTTGGTTGGGATGTTAATGACTCAACTTCACCTTGCTGAACTGCAGTATAAAATTTATCGTAACTTACTTTCTTCACTTGAGATTCGGACCCATTGAAATATGTAACAACGCCGATCACAACTAAGAAGATTAATATGTAAAAGACTGTATTACGGAAAATTCGATTCATTCCAAACCTCCTCTCTTTCGATTTGATTACTTTATATAGTAGCATAGTTATACTATGTAAACAAACGAATAAAACTTGACTTATTTCGTATAAACTTCAGGCTTTAAAACGCCAACATAAGGCAGATTTCGATAACGTTCGATATAATCTAAACCATATCCAACTACGAAAGCATCAGGTACTTCAAAACCTACAAGATCTGCTTCAATGTTTGCTTTACGACCGCTTGGCTTATCTAATAAAGTTACAATCTTTACTGTATTAGCTTTACGGTGTTTAAATAATTCAACTAAATAGTTTAATGTAAGACCACTATCAATAATATCTTCTAGAATAACGACATCTCTTCCTTCGACAGAAGTGTTTAAATCTTTGACGATTTTTACCTCACCAGAAGAAACTGTGCTATGTCCATAACTTGAAACGTCCATAAAATCGATTTCAATATATGTATCGATATGTTTAATTAAATCAGACATGAAAGGAAGAGCACCTTTTAAAACACCCACTACTAGTGGAAAGCGATCTTTGTATTCTTCTGTTAGGACTTTACCTAATTCTTTCACTTTTTCTTGAATTGCCTCTTCACTAACTAATACTTGTTGAATGTCTTGTTTCATTTTTTCCTCCTAGAAACTCTTTGAAACGACCTGTATTGCAATAAGTGGTTCTTCAACCGAAAAATTTCTTTCAAAAGCAGATTTCTTTACGAATGGAATCCAAAGTATCTGATCTTGACTATCGGTAATAATCGGCCATTCATTGCGTAATGATAGTTTCATTTTTTCATCAATAAATATATCTTTTATCTTTTTTGACCCATTCATACCCTTTAATGACATTCTGTCACCATTCTTTCTATTTCGAACGATGAGTGGAAAAGATACATCTTTAACTGAGCAAATAAACATATCATTTTTTGAGTCATGATATTCGCTTATATATTCAATTTTAAACGTAAAACCGTTTGGGGTTTCATATATACCTGGCTCTTGAATTGAAATAGTATAATATTTCACATTCACATCCGTGAACGCAAATGAACATTCATCATAAGAGCGTGTTACTATTAAACCTTCAGGTAAATGTTGTTCCCAAGCAGTTTTTCCGTCCTTCAACAAAGTCAGAATTGAATTTATATGACCTTGTGTCAAGCCATTAGGGATATGTAGGTAAACATATTCTAATATTAGTTGAATACATCTTCTTTGTAAAGATATAGGCATTTTTAATAACAGTTCTATATCAATAGTAACTGCTTGTTTTTGTTTATTTTTTATAACTGTATTCAAAGCTTCTACAGATAATTCCATTAAATAGTGCTCATCTTCAAGAAGTTGTCTACTAAACGTTTGAAATCGTTTATGAGCTATTGGGTTCTCCTCAAAAATAAATGGAAGTACTTGATGTCTAAAGCGGTTTCTCGTATAAACGTTTTTAGCGTTGCTCGGGTCTTGACGAGGAGTTATTTGATGGTCTTGACAATAAGAAATTAAATCGTGTTTTCTAAGCTCTAAAAAAGGACGTATAATCTCTCCTGTACTAAATGGACGTCTTTCTCTTATACCAGCATAACCTACTGTAGAGCTTCCCCTAACAAGTCTCATTAATATCGTTTCAATCTGATCTTCACCATGATGACCGAGCGCTAAATAGTTTGCATGATATTTCGTCATGATTTTATCAAAAAATTGATATCGACAATCTCTTGCAGCTTGCTGGGAGCTTAAACCAGTTTCTTCTATAAACTGATTAACATTTAGCCTCTCGCCTTCAAATACAACATTGTTTAGGAGACACCAGTTTCTTACATATTCTAAATCGTCTAATGACTCTTGTCCCCTAAACATATGATCTACATGAGCAACGACTAATGAAAAATCATACTCTTCTCTTACTGATGAAAATGCATGAGCCAAAGCCATTGAATCTGGTCCGCCAGAAACACCGATGACAATACAACTTTTTGATGGAATTCTATTTTGTTTGATAAAATCATTCAATTGATTAATAACCATTTTTTCCTACTCCTAATGAAAAGCAAAATTATATATATATGTTATCATTACTACACTTGGAGTACTATGATTAAAGCTGATAATAAAAATACAAGGCATAAGCTAAACCTAATAGTAGAACAATTGTTGAGGTTTCAAACCAATGGCTTCTTTTTTTCTTTTGCATCACTTTAACTTGAGTTCTAGTTGCCGCTTGACCGGATCTAGTTACATTTGGAGTCTTTGCATTTGATGTTTTAGATACTTTTTTCATTTGATGATTTCTTTTCGTAATCTTCTGTTCATGCATTAATAAATCCTGCTTCATTTGGTCGGCGCTTGTATATTTGCCTTCTAATCCCTTTAATAAAAACTCTTTATATGGTTTTAGTGATGGAGATTGATAAATGACTTGTTCAATTTGTTTAATACCTTGTCCATTTTTCAAAAATTGCTTTTTAGAATGTAAATGAATAAAAATCATCGATACAGAAAATAAATCGTAGGAGACCTCTGCTTTCCTAGAGCCTAATCCCCAATATCCTCGATCGAAAAACTCCGTAAATTCTTTTACTGCACGTCCCATTTGAGTTACGCCACCGAAATCAATCCACTGAATTTTATAGGGCTCTTTAGTGACTAGTAAATTGTCGGTCTTTAAATCTCCAAAAATATATCCCTTATCATGTAGTTTCGATAATAAAGATAGAAGTTGGATGATAAAAATACTGCTCCATTCCATTCCATTTCGTTCAATGAATTGAGGCAAGCTAACCCCGTTAACATATTCCATCACATAAAAATAATAACTTTCTTTCGTATATGGATTTATATAGTCATCCACATCTATAAAAGAAGGCCCGAGGAATGAACCTTGGACCTTTGTAATTTTTTTAAGTACATTTACTTCATTCGTTATATTTGTAGAATCTTTACTCAACTTTAATGCAATTTCACCGTTTTTAGATAAAGCCAGATATACGGTACCATTTGCTCCGTTTCCTAATAGACTCTTAATTTTATATTGATTTTTATTCCACTTACCAGTAATTAGAGTACCTGCCGCTAAATTAATCTGCCCATTCGATTGATTGTTCATCATCACCATCGTAATTACCCCTACTATAGCTTTGGTCATTAAAATAATTTAGAGCTTCCCGTAAAGCTGGACCAGTCGGTGTTAGACCACCCATTGTTAACTTAGGAAAAATTGTATTTAGCTTTTCCAACTTAGGCGTCCAGTCGAGTATTTTATCAACATCATTATGTTTCCCTGGAAATATAAATAATGAAAATGCATTATCACCAGTTCGTGAATTCAAGCTGATTTGTAGATCAAACAATGATTCTTTTACAGTTTCTAACTTATCTTTCATGCTAGCACTTGTATCTACTAAAATAATAACTTCTAAGCTAACAGTTTCTCCAATATCTTCAACAACCTCATAAACCTCTTCACGTTTTGATGGAGGAAGTGATTCAATTGAATTACTTGAACCTAATATTTGTTTTAATTCCTTATTAACAAAACCTTGAATTGTCTGTGTCATTGCTTTCCTTGTAACCATTTGAACTGTTTGAGAGAGTTGCTTTGAATAAACAATTTGGCTAATCCCTCCACCAGCAATTGCAATATCTTCTATTTCTTTTAAACCATCCCCACTTTTAGATTTTTCATCTAAAATTCCGATAACATTTACTGTAATGCCATATTCTTTTGCTAAGCTAGCTACCGCTAATGGATCTTCCCCATGGTTTGAATAACCATCAGTAATTAATAGAATTTGTTTTAACTTTCCCTTATACATACTAAATCCCCTCCGCATAAAAGTTGTTACCATTTTGTCCAAATATGGGAGGGGATAAACCTTATATAATTTTATTTACTACGCCATTGCACTATATGAAGCAATTGAAGACCATTTAGGCATATTTCGTTTAACAACTGCAACGACTACAGTCATATCATCATTGATATCTCCAGTATTTGATCGAATAACCTCCTCTAGTAGTAATTCAGCTACTGCTTGAGGGTCATCCGTTTCTAATTCACTTACTTTGCGTTTCATCCACATTTCATAATTTTCTACATGTCTAGGTCCTTCAAAAATTCCATCGCTCATCATGATTAATAAATCGCCAGCTTTTAATTGTTCGCTAACAACTTCTACATCAAAGTCATCAATAATTCCAATAGGAAGATTACTTCCTTCTATTTTGATAACTTGTTTACCTCGCTTAACAAAGCTCGGCGATGAGCCGATTTTTAAGAATTTTGCTGATGCATCATGTAAATCGACCATCGCTAAATCTAATGTAGCAAATACCTCCTCCGTTGTACGTAAGGATAATATTGAGTTAATTGATTTAATCGCAACAGTTTCTTCAATGCCAGAGTTTAATATTTTTTGTAATAGCTTTAACGTTTCATTGCTTTCAATATGAGCCCGTTCGCCATTACCCATTCCATCACTAATTGCAATTGCATGTTTCCCTGCACCTACATCCATGATTTTAAAGGCATCTCCGGAAATGAATCCTCCACCTTTTGCAGCAGTGGCTACTCCTGTTTCAATGACATAGGCTTTGTCAGATCCAAATGTAACCAAGTAATGTCCACTATTCGGAATTGCAGCCGATTCTTCTTTTAACACGACAATCGTCTCTTTTAAAATATCTGATAAAATAGGCGCAATTAATTTTTGACATTCACCATACTCATTCTCAAAAGGTATAAGAATATCAATATCTATATTCCCTTGCTCTAAATTGTAAATTTCAACTTGGCTTACATCGATTCCAAAGTTTAGTAATGCTTGAAGAATTTGATCTTCTTGCAATTGGTGATTTTCTTTTTCACGTTGGATTTCTTGTGCAAAATCAACCATTACTTTTGAAACGCCTTTTAATTGTTCCGCTACTAGTCTTCTACTTTCTTGGACTTGCTTCTTTAGTCGTTGATTAGCTCGGAAATAAAACACTTCTTGCTTCATCAGGTCAGCCATTTTTGAAGAACGCTGACAATACTTTTCCCACTCTCTCATAAATTGACCATTTTTAATGAGCTTGTCCTTCTCAACAAGATCCATCATATTTTCCATGTATTGATATGTGCGATCACCATGATTTGACCAACAATGATCTTTCTTTAAACAACTATTACAGCATTTGTTTGAAATACTGCAAATAAACAACTCTTCATCCGTTAATTCATCTTCTATTTTAGAAAATTGACTTGGTTGAGAAAAACTTGCAGATAATGCTTCGAATACATTCGAAAACTGATTGATTCTATTAGCTGTTAAATCACGTATTTTGCGAAGGTATTGTTGTTGATCTGTAGAATGTTCTTCTGTACCTGGAACTAACTTCGCTAATTGCTTTAACAAAATTGTAGGCGTTAAAATAAACAACAAAATCGCTATAACTGATTCTATGATTGAAAAGATGATATCAGATTGCTTTTCAGCATAGAAGCTAATTAAGCAAGTACCTATTAGTAGTCCCGCTGATGCGCCAAGACGTTTGCCTTCTTTTAACAAACCTCCTAATAATCCAGAAAATGCTAACAAGCTCATTTGATATAAACTTGATACACTTGCAAGGCTTAAAATTAATCCAGTTACAACACCAACAGTACATCCAACCGTTCCGCCTGCAACAAACGCAAAAACTAAAACGATATATCTCGTAACGATATGCTGAATTGATAGGTCTTGGATATACCAGTCAGTTGTCCCCGTCACAACTGAAGCTAATAAAATCACCAGACAGACAATTTCCTCAACACCTAAGAGTTGTTTTCTTTTTGGTATGGCAAGTAAAGGTACACTTTGGAAAAATATCATCGTTAAGATAAAGCTTAGTCCAGCTTCAACCGATGCCATTAAGACATCATACATTAATACTTCTTGCTGGAAAGCATATGAAATTAGTAAGTGACTTAGAAATACTGATAAAAATACTTGAAATGGAACAAGTCCGACATAATGACGTTTAATTCTTGAAAAGAAAATATTGAGGATAAAGAACAATATGACTGTGGAAAACGCATAGCTAGCAGTTTCGAGCGAGACAGTTGCTGCTCCTGCCATTAGTGCGATAAAGGCTACACCAGTACGTTCGCGTTTCATCATATAAACAGAGGCAAAAAACGGTAAAACAAATGGGAGAATATTTGATAAAATCAACGCACGTCCTAATAGAAAACCAGTTATAAAGATTAATAGCCCCCAATCAAAAAGTGCTTTTTCTAACTTAGGCTTTATCGACTTAGAGGACTGCCGAAAAATAGATTGAAATCCGTTCATAGGGATCAAGCTTGGTGAAGTATTAGAAGATCCTCTTTGTAATTTAGACATGTTCCCACCCCATCCGATTTAGTTTATGTCCATATTTTAACTTGTCCCATTGCAAGATTATGTCAAAATGACAAAGGATAATAAAAGTTTCCTTCGACGCAAAAAGCTTTAACCTACAACTGTTTTACAAATTATGAGAAAACTTAGCATCAGAATTACTCTAATCAAGTAAAAGAAGCGCATTTCATAAATAATATGTCTATAAAAAAATAGAATAGGAATTAAAAAGTAAGGTTATGGGAATGTGAATTACTTAATAGATTTCACGGGCAGGCGCAAACCACCTGAACCAATACTAGAATTAGGATAATCATTTACCATCACAAGCAGTTACACTTACCTAAGAATAAATAAAAAACGTCTAGCCTCTATTTGAGACTAGACGTTTTATTTCTAGAAGATATGACCCGTACGGGATTCGAACCCGTGTTACCGCCGTGAAAGGGCGGTGTCTTAACCGCTTGACCAACGGGCCGTAAAATATATGGTAGCGGCGGAGGGAGTCGAACCCACGACCTCACGGGTATGAACCGTACGCTCTAGCCAGCTGAGCTACACCGCCATATTATTTAAACGACAAGATTTATAATAGCATGGGTAAATATACCCGTCAATATATTTTTTTCATAGATTACATGTTTTTTAACTTTCATTTCATCCCTTATAACAATTGGTTCCTTACATACAAAAAACGCACTCAATTACTGAGTGCGTGTTCTATATAATCAATTATGTCCTGACAAGGTAGCAAATTAACCTCGACGAGCTCCACGACCACCGCGCTTAGATTCTGTGTTGCGTTTTAAAGAAGCTAGGCGATCTTCACTGTCTTTTAAAAATTTACTCATTTTTTGATCAAATGTTTCTTTAACTGGACGTTGATCTGAACGATTTTGGTTTTTACCACGGTTTCCACCGCCACCGCCACCATATGCAGGTCTACTTGTGCGAGGTCTTTGCTCACGCTCTCCCTCTTTCACTGGTGGACGTTCTTTTGCTTTTTTAATTGAAAGTCCAATTTTACCGTCCTTTTCAACATTGATAACTTTTACTTCGACTTCATCGCCAACTTTTAAATGTTCATTAATATCTTTAACATAGTTGTCAGCTACTTCACTAATGTGAACAAGTCCAGTTACTCCTTCTGGTAACTCTACGAAAGCACCAAAATTTGTAATTCCTGTAACTTTCCCACTTACTTTGCTGCCTACCTCAATTGACATAAAAAAAATGCTCCTCCTTAAGTTGTATAACTGGATTTACTATATTATATAAAATAATAAAATCAAGTGTCAATGAAACGATAATTACTTAATATTGGGAAAGATGATTTCTCCCTCTTTTGAAAAAAATAAATTTTTTCGTGCCATTTCAATAATGAACTCATCATCACTCAATTGTTTGATTAAATGATTAGAGTCCTCGATTTCACTTTTTGTATCTTTTAACTCTATCGATGCTTGTTGTAACTGATTCATTTTTGAAGAATAAAGCAGCTGTTGTGATTCAAAATGCGATTGTAATAATAAACATATAGGTATAGCAAACATAAAGAAACATGAAACACGCATGAAAAACTTCTTTATACTCCTTTTATTAGGAATATCGAATTGCTCCTCAACTAAAACAATTTTCTGTTTAACATATTCTTGTCTAGTTACATCCAACTTCCTAGCATGCTCCACTTATTTCTTCCTCCTATCTAAAAGGTTCTTTGCTTTTTTAATAGTAGTAAGGAAGATATTCTTTGATTTTTCTAAAATCCCTTTAAATCGTCCTAAATAGTTTTTGACTTGTTTTGGCACAAAAAACCAACATACTCTGACGAAAAACATTAAAATTGATAGGACAACGTTGTAAAGTAAATGGATTAGTCGAATAAGGACACCATAAATAAATAAAAGAATGACAATCACAAGCTGAATTAGCCACTTAATTGGTATGACAATCAATACATTAATAATCTTCACGATTATACGGTACAATCTAATCACAAGTTGTATCGTAAACTCAAGAATTTTTTTATAAATAGATTTTAGTAAGCTTTGATAAGCAGCAAATCCACATAATAACGCTAAAAGTAGATAAAAACGCAATGCTCCCTCATTCACCAAATATAACACATAAAAAACTAGTAATGACTGAAAGATCCAAAACAAAATATCCGTACCAAAAACAAGATATTTATTACTTCTACCTCGATATAAAAAACGATGGTATGTATCTAGCGCCATACCAAGGTAAGCACCCATACCAACCATCGCCACCATAGAGTAAAACTGAACGTTTAAGCTCATTTAAATAGCTTGCTAAAGATTCCTTTAGCTTTCCCCGAGTTATATTCATCGATATAACATAATTCGTTTATTTTCCCTTTTATTGCAACATGTCCTTTTTCTACATCGAGGTTTTTCATTTGTAGATTATGGCCTTTAATGTGCAAAAAACCTAATGTTGTTTCTAGTAAAAATTCTTCGCTATCGAAGCTTTCTACTTGTTTTACACCAGTAATTTCTAGATATCTTCTACTCTTTAGCGATAAATCCTGTTCAATTAACTGATTTGTATTTTTCGCATTCAACTCATACGGATTATTATTCATAACGTCCCTCCATATACGTAAACATACTTGTATGAATGTAAATTCAATACAGCTTTATTTGTACAAGTATATGAAGGGACAACTATTTTAGAACAAGCTATCAGTTAGTTTTTCTTCACTAATAATTGAATACATTGCATCCGCTTCTTCTTTGCGGACTGTTTCTTTTAATAAATTAATTTTTGCTGTAACAATTTTTTGTCCAAAGCGAATCTTCAACTCGTCTCCAACTTTTACTTCAGTAGAAGCTTTGGCAACCGTACCATTAATAGTAATTCTTCCTTGATCGGCTACTTCTTTTGCAAGTGTACGTCGCTTAATAATTCTTGACACTTTTAAAAATTTATCAAGTCTCATCTTATCTCTCTCCTTACATTCCAGTTACTCTAGCTCTTTTGCTTCATTCCAGAATTCATCCATTTCCTCAAGAGACACATCTGAAAATGTCTTATTTATTTCGTTCAGTTTTGTTTCGATAAACTGAAAACGTTTTGTAAATTTCATATTGGTTTTTAAAATTGCTTGCTCAGGATTTACATCAATAAATCTAGCTAAATTAACGATGCTAAATAGTAAGTCACCTAATTCAGACTCTATTTTTGACTGTTCCTTTTGCTCAATTGCTGCAAGTACTTCGGCTAGCTCTTCTTTGATCTTATCTACAACTGGCGGTAACTCTTTCCAATCAAATCCTACTTTTGCTGCTTTGCTTTGTAGCTTCTCTGCCTTAAGTAAACCTGATAATTCTTTTGGTATACCAGATAGAATCGTTGTAACAGCTTCACCTTTTTCAGCTTGCTTTAATTCCTGCCAATTTTTTAATACTTCTTCTTCATCTTCTACATTCACATCTGAAAATACATGCGGATGACGGTAAATTAGCTTACTTACTAAGCCTTTAATGACATCTTGGATAGAGAAATAACCTTCATCCTCTCCAATTTGAGCATGTAACATCACTTGAAGTAGTACATCCCCAAGCTCTTCTATGATGTGATCATCATCTTCCTCATCAATTGCTTCAAGTAGTTCGTATGCCTCTTCTAATAAATATTTCTTTAAAGATTCATGCGTCTGCTTTTGATCCCACGGACACCCTTCAGGGCCCCTTAATGTTGCAATTACAGAACGAAGTGTTTCAAATTGATGATATAAATCTGCTTCATGCTTTACTGGCGGTACATACACGCTTGTTAAGTTGTTGATTGATGTATCACGATCTAATTCGAATAAAGGCACTGTTCTAATTTGCTCAGATTCACTACCTGCTGCAGTCACAATCGTTACCTCATAATCATCAGGTAGTTGCTCCATTAATTTTAATTTTGCATGCGAAGCTGTCATTTGATCATAAACCTGGCAAATAATTAAATGCTGTCTAAACGTTATGTATTCTTGCTCTAAATCAGTGGCGTCAACGAATTGAAAACCTTCAATTGGATCAATTTTCAAGCTAGTAAACATCGCATCTAAAAAGCTTTGTCCACCTTTAATATCTATTTCTACTTTTCCTTGATTAGCTAATTCAATTAACAATTGAACTGTTTTCTCTGCTACAAGAGGGTGCCCCGGTACTGCATATGTAATTGGTTTTTCCTTAGATTCTGTTACTAAAGAGTTCACAATTTCTTGGTATACTTCCTCAAACTGATCATGCTTTTCATATACAGCGTCATAAGACTGGTATGTAAGTCCCTCTGCCTCTAATTCTTGAATAACGGGATGGTCTTTTGTTCGTAAAAATAGATTTTCAGTCTTTTGTAATATTTTATAAATTCCTAACGGCAGCTGATCTAAATCACCTGCTCCTAGGCCTAAAACTGTAATCTTGTTCATTTTGCTCCTCCTGTTCTTTTAAGAGAGCCATTTTTGTAATTTTTTACTTTTTATTAACGAGCTCAGCTCTTCAACTGTAAATAGTTTTATTTTGATTAAGACGATTGTAAAAACAATAGCTCCAACGCCTGCCGATGTTAAAGCTTCAACTAGCATACGTAAACGAAGCGGATTGATAAATAATGAATATTTCTCATAAATATATTCATATCCAAGTACACTGTAATACATAATCACCAGGGAAATTAATAGCTTCAATATAAACATTAATCCAAAGAATTTTACTTTTGAGAGTTTATAAATGTAGGCTAAATTTAAAATTGTCACAATGATTAAAGCAATAACTGTAGAATATGCCGCTCCTTTAGAACCAATTTGCTCCATTAAAATAACATTTCCGATGAATTTTACACATCCACCTGCGAATACATTTAATGCCGGAATCAAACTTTTCCCTAGACCTTGTGCTATAGATGAAGTTGTAATTGAAATACCTGCAAAAAAGATTGATATACATAAAATCGACAGTACATCTGTACCTAAATCATTTCGATAAAGCATAATATTTGTCGGATGAATGATGGAAACTAGCCCAACAGTTGCAGCAGCTCCAACTACAATACTCACTCTAATTGCCGCTGAAATTCGGTTATTGATTGATGAATGTTCTTTTCTAACTAACTCCCTCGATAAATACGGTATTAAAGCTAATGAAAATGAAGAAGCAATTACGGCTCCTAGTTGAATTAACGGAAATCCTCGATCATAAATACCTTTAACTAACTTGGCTCCTTCTACATGATATCCATATTGCACTAAAAGTGGATAAAAGGAGATTGAATCGATAAATTGTATAAATACGAGTACTAAGCTACTTAAGCTAAGTAGTATACCTTGATATAAGATTGTTTTCAGTTCAAAACGATATTTCTTTACTAAACTGAAAGATGGGATCGTTAAACCGGAACCTTTAAAAGATACCCAGTAAAAGAAGTACAATATTGCAGCGATACTTCCCAATATTGAGCCTGAAACTGCGCCCGCTCCTACAACATAAAGATTATCTGTAGTTTGCATTAAATAAATTGATAGTACTAAAATCGTTACTACACGAATTAATTGTTCAATTACTTGACTGATAGAAGTAGGTCCCATATCCCCTAAACCTTGATAGTAGCCTCGGAAGGCCGAGGTAATTGGGACAAATAAGAATCCAACACTCACAACTCGAATCAGCATAGCAAGATGTTCGTCACGCATAAACTGCGCTATGCTATTACTTCCTATGTAAAGAGTCAAAAAACATAAGGTACCAATTAATAAAAGCATCATAAAAGTCGCATACACTAGCTCTTTGGCACCCTTTTCATCTTTTTTTGCTAATCGTTCAGCTACATAAGATGATAAAACTAAAGGAAAACCATAAGTGGAAAAAGCTAAAGCAATTGCATAAACAGGATACACCTGTTGGTAAATATAGTAACCTAAATCACCAGCAATATTTTGATATGGAATTTTATAAAATGCACTTAATACCTTTGATAATAAAGATGCAATTGTAATAAATAAAGCTCCTTGTAAGGCTGCTTTTTGCTTAGCTTTTTGCAAAAGGATAACAACTCCTTTGATAGATGGTTCACCCTTTAATGTATTACATTATTGGGGTTTATGTAAAGAGTTGCCAAAAGAAAAACCATTCCTGTGCCAAATCCGGCAATAGAATGGTTTACTTTTTTGTTTTTTTAGTTAAGGCACCTAACTCCTCGAGGTCATAGACCAAGCTACAATAAAGGTTAAAAAGCAACCTTTATCAGACCTTGTCTTATGCTTGTCGGAGCTGAACAGTCGCCTCCACTTTTCTTGATGTCTAGTTCCAGCGCCTTGCCCCTCGAGTCATAAGCCCAATCCTAAAGAAGGTAAAAAGCACCTTCTTCATGCTTGTTCTTATGCTTGTCGGGGCAGAGCGAGGCGCTTCCACTTTTCGTACTCACTGCTCCATTTGTCTTGCTAAGAAGTTTGTTGCTGTGTCGATTGCTTTTTTCTCGACATCTGTAATCGTTTTGTCTTTGGAGAAGATAACGACTGCTCCAATAGGGTCACCGCTTGCGATGACAGCTCCTACGGCATAGGATTGGTATTTTTCAATTACACTTTCGATAAAAGAAGCTTCACCAGGCTCACTTATTACTTTTGAATTTCGTTCAGCCATGATTTTTTCAATAATATCACCAATATTTTTGTTTAAGTATTCTTTCTTAGAAGCCCCCGCAACTGCAACTACTGAATCACGGTCACTAATGATAACAGTGTGACCAAGTGTATCGTATAATGCATCTGCATACTCCTTAGCGAAATCACTTAATTCACTAATAGGTGAATATTTCTTTAAAATTACTTCTCCATCTCGGTCTACAAATATTTCTAATGGATCACCTTCACGGATTCGCAAAGTTCTCCTGATTTCCTTGGGTATTACTACTCGACCTAAGTCGTCAATACGTCGTACAATTCCTGTTGCCTTCATACTTACAAAGCGCCTCCTCACTTACTTGCTTGTCTACGTTTATGAAAGAGAGTGACAATGAGGTAAGGTCACCCTTAATTAATGATAGTATCCTTCACAACTTCCGTTCTATACAAAATAAGTGAGATTTTTTGACACCTTTACTAAATTTATAGTAGTGTAAGCACATTTTGGTAACTTTTCTTTATTTTTAGGATGTGTTGTTAGCAAGTTTTGGTTATAAGTCAGGACCAGAAACTACTTTTGTACGTGCCTTACGAATATCAAAAAATATTTCGTTAAGCATTTACGCTTTCTTTTTTCACATTTTTAAGCCCTGTTATTAATCCTTCAAGTGTCGTTAACCAGTCCGCTGGTTTTTTCCCTTTAACATCTAGTGTAATTTTTAGTTTGGTACCATCCATGCCAAGTCCAATTCCTCTTCCGTAAGAATTGCAAAGCTTGAATAGTTTTCCGCCATCAATATTTGCACTTGCTGCTTCTGAGAAGTATATACTTACCTCTGATTTAACTTGCTTAATTAGTTCAATTTTCTCTGCATTTGCTAATAACTTAATATGTGCAACCTGACATAAGTAACCAACTTCTACAGGGAATTCTCCAAAGCGGTCCATCAGTTCATCTTGAACATCATTTAATTCATCAAAAGTCTCAACTCTTCTAAATTGCTTGTACATTTCAATTTTTTGCTTACTGTCTTGAATATAAGTATCAGGTAAATATGCGTCTACCTCGATATCAATTTCAACAGTAATTAAATCTTCCTTCTTAACGCCTCTACGTTGCTCAATTGCATCCTTCAGCATTTGTGAGTATAAGTCAAATCCGACAGAGTCGATAAAGCCGTGTTGTTGTGCCCCAAGAAGATTACCTGCTCCACGTATTGATAAGTCACGCATGGCAATCTTAAATCCTGAACCGAGCTCAGTAAATTCTTTAATTGCTTGTAGACGTTTTTCTGCAACCTCAGTTAAAACTTTATCTTGTTTGTAAGTAAAATACGCGTATGCAACACGGTTTGATCGTCCTACTCGACCTCTTAATTGGTAAAGTGTCGATAACCCCATTCGGTCTGCATCATATACGATTAACGTATTTACATTTGGTATATCTACACCGGTTTCAATGATCGTTGTACTTACAAGAACATCATATTGCCCATCTAAGAAGGCATACATAACTGATTCCAGTTCTCCTTCGTTCATTCGACCATGAGCCACGGCTACTTTCGCGTCAGGAACTAGCATTGAAATTTGTTCTGCCATACGTTCAATATCTTCTACACGGTTGTATAAGAAGTAAATTTGACCGTCTCGAGATAATTCTCTTTCAATAGCTTCCCGTACTAATGCTGCATTGTACTCAACAACATAAGTTTGGACCGGGAAACGATTTTCTGGCGGTGTTTCAATGACAGATAAATCCCTAACACCTAGCATAGACATGTGTAGAGTACGTGGGATAGGTGTTGCTGTTAATGTTAATACGTCAATATTAGCTTTTAACTGTTTAATTTTTTCTTTATGTGAAACGCCAAATCGTTGCTCTTCATCAATTATCAATAAACCTAAATCTTTGTACACTATGTCCTTTGATAATAATCGATGTGTTCCAACTACAATATCAACAGAGCCTTCTTTTAACCCCTTCATTGTCTCAAGTTGTTGTTTACGAGAACGGAAACGATTTAGTAATCCAATATTAATTGGGAAATCTTGAAATCTTTCACGTAAAGTTTCAAAGTGCTGTTGTGCCAAAATAGTAGTTGGAACTAAAAATGCTACTTGTTTTCCTTCTACAATCGCTTTAAAGGCAGCACGAATTGCCACTTCAGTTTTTCCGTAACCTACGTCTCCACATAATAAGCGATCCATAGGACGTTCTCTTTCCATGTCTTTCTTAATTTCATTAATAGATCGAATTTGATCGTCGGTCTCTTGATATGGGAATGAAGATTCAAACTCTTGTTGTTCTAGTCCATCTGGAGAGAAAGCATATCCTCTTGACGCTTCTCTTTCTGCGTATAATTTAATTAAATCGTCCGCTATATCTTGAACAGAGCCTTCTACTTTTTTCTTAACCTTTTTCCAATCTGACCCACCAAGCTTGTAAATCTTAGGTTCTTTACCTTCAGAACCAACATATTTTTGCACTTGATCAATTTGCTCGATTGGAACAAATAACTTGTCATCACCATGGTACCTAACGTGTAAATAGTCTTTATGAATGCCATTTATCTCAAGTGTTTCAATTCCTAAAAACTTACCAATACCATGATTAACGTGTACAACATAATCCCCGACTTTAAGTTCAGAGTAATTTTTAATTCGTTCTGCATTTGATAGTTTTGTATTAACTCTTTTTTGTTTTTTCGCTTTCTTTGTAAAAAGCTCTCTCTCAGTAATTAAGACGAATTTTTCTAATGGGAGTTCAAAACCTGAAAGGAGTTCACCCTTCATAATATACACTTCGCCGCTCTTAATCTGCTCAATGGAAGATACAATTTTGCCTTCCATTTTATAATCTTCTAAAATATTTTCTATTTTAAAAGTTCTTTCGTCACTTTCGCCAAGCATAACAATTGTATATTTGTTTTTCTTCCATCGATCTAATTCATTTTTTAACAAATTCATTTGCCCATGAAACTCTTGCGTTGACTTACATTGAATCGACACAACTTGTTCAGGGTGTGTATGAGGAACTCTTCTAGGAAATAGACTAGTATGTATTTGTTGGCGCTTTCTAGACTGAAGCAACTGGAAAAAATCATGAGAGAAAGTAACACCTTGTAGTGCATTTCCTTCAGCTAACAACGATGTATACCACTCAGCCTCATCTTTCTTCATTTGTTCTACTACTTCATGAACCCTTGATATCTCATCAACGATTACGATTGAGTCATTTGGTATATAATCTAGTAAACTAAATTGTTTTTCATAGATTAAGCCAAAATACTTATATATTTGGTCAATTAATTGACCTTGTTTTAACTGCTCAATATCATATGTCACTTTTTCAACTAAAGTCTCTTTTAATTGTTTGTCAGTAGTTTTTGAAAGTGTTGATTTAAACGCATCTTCAATACGCTGAACGCCTAATTGTAAGTCAGCTTTAGGGATAATTCTCTCTGTTGCTGGTCCAATCTGAACATTTTCGTACTTATTGATTGACCTTTGGTTATCTGGAGAAAAAGAACGGATCGAATCTATTTCAGTATCAAATAATTCTATTCTGATAGGATCCTCATATGTTAGTGGATAAATATCTAAAATACCTCCACGTACGCTGAACTCACCTTTACTTTCTACCATTCCAACTCTTACATATCCCATTTGAACAAATTGAGATACTAGTGTAGTTAAATCTATTTCCTCACCTAGTTCAAAATGAAGCTGGTAGCTTGCCCATAGCTCTGGAGATGGCAAATAGCCTACTAAACCTGAAACAGGCGTTACAATGACGGATGCTTTATTAGCCATTAAACTATTTAATGCTATTAATCTTTGTGATCTTAATTCGGGACTCGAAACTGCGATTTCCGATGCAATCAGTTCATTTGCTGGATATAAGAAAACCTGTTCTTCTCCCAATATAGACTTTATATCTTCGAACACTTTTTGAGCTTGTAGAAGATTATTCGTTACGATTAATTGAGTCTTTTTAGTTTCTTTATAAACCGCTCCAGCTAATATGGTTTTAGCAGAGCCAGTTAAATTGGTAACTAATTGCTCTCTTAGTCCGTTTCTTAGTCCGCTTATTATTTTTTTTATATCATTATACCGGTTAAATTGTTCAATTAAACCAATCACGAAGTCAATCTCCCCTAACAGTCAATCTAAGTCTATTTCAAAAAACATACCCTTAGTTGAAACATATTTGTCATTATTCGAAATAAAAAACAGAAAAACGCCTTAGGTAGGTACCAAAGGCAATTTAATGTATGAAATTTTTATATTGATGGTAATGTGGGTATTCTGAAAGTGTCATTTCACAATCCTCGCATACAATTTGAAAAACTTGGTTAGGAGATTGAATAAATTTTACAAAATCACTTAATTCCGCTTCAAATGAATGGCAATAATAAGAGGTTAATTGTAGTAATTGATTCTTTTCAAGTCTACCTATTACCGTGTTACAGTATCTACACTGACATTCTAATAATTCCAAGACATGATGCCTCCATACGTCAATAAAATTCATATATACAGTATGGATTGTACTTACTATACTTATTCAATACCAAGGCGCAAATTCCTGTTTTTTATTTTTTATTAAATTGATTCATCACTTCAACAAATGGATGCTTTAAAAAGTATTCACATGCGTCAGCAGCTCGCTTTACACCGTCAACTACATCTGCTACTTCCTCTTCATAAAAATTGGAGAGAACATGATTTACAACACTCATTCCATTACTTGGACGGTCTACGCCGATACGAATCCTTTGAAATTCCTGAGTACCCAAGTGTTGGATTAAAGACTTAATTCCGTTATGACCACCAGCGCTACCTTTCCCACGTAAACGAAGCTTACCAGTTGGAATATCCATTTCATCATAAAGTACTACTATGTCTTCGATATCAATATCAAAGTAGTCCATAAACGGTCTAACACATTCTCCTGATAAGTTCATATATGTTAATGGTTTAAGTAGAAATACTTTTTCACCATTTATCATTCCTGATCCATAAATACCATTAAATTTTTGCTGATTTAATGGAATTCCATGACGATGTGCTAATTCGTCAATCGCAATAAAACCGATGTTATGTCTCGTTCTTTCATACTCTCTTCCTGGGTTTCCTAACCCTACAAAAAGTTTCATCTTTATACCTCCCTGAAACAAACTGTACTAATATTACGAAAAGACGTAACCACTTCTGGCTACGTCCTCTTATACTTTTCAAACAACATGCAAGATATTAATCAAATAATGTACTTACAGATTGCTCTTCATATACACGAATGATTGCTTCGCCAAGTAGGCCAGCAACAGATAATTCAACAAGCTTTCCTGCTTTTTTCTCTTCAGCAAGACAGATTGAATTTGTTACGACTAATTCTTTAATGCAAGAGTTTTCAATACGATCAATTGCCGGTCCAGACAATACAGGGTGTGTACAACAAGCATATACTTCTTTCGCTCCATGCTCTACTAAAGCATTAGCAGCAAGTGTAATCGTACCAGCTGTATCAATGATATCATCGATTAAGATTGCTGTTTTGCCTTCAATGTTACCAATAATATTCATAACTTCAGCAACATTTGGTCTTGGTCGACGCTTGTCAATGATAGCAATAGGCGCTTTAAGACGATCAGCCATTTTACGCGCTCTTGTTACTCCACCATGATCTGGAGAAACGATTACGATATCATCAAGCTGTTTTTTTCTAAAATAGTCAGAAAGGATAGGTACACCTAATAAATGATCAATTGGAATATCGAAGAAACCTTGAATTTGTGGTGCATGTAAATCAAGTGTAATTACTCGAGTTGATCCAGCTGTTTCAAGTAGGTTTGCAACTAATTTAGATGTAATCGGCTCACGTGAACGAGCTTTACGATCTTGACGAGCATAACCATAATATGGAATTACAAGGTTAATTGTTTTTGCAGATGCACGTTTTAACGCATCAATCATAATTAATAATTCCATGATGCTCTCATTTACTGGGAAGCTAGTTGATTGAATGATAAATACATCACAACCACGGATACTTTCCTCTATATTAATTTGCACTTCTCCGTCACTAAAACGAGAAACAGAGCATTTACCAAGCTCTACGCCAATATGTTTTGCGATTTCTTCTGCTAATTTAGGATTCGAATTAAGAGTAAATACTTTTAAATGCTTGTCTGGATAATGATTAGGCATGTTTCGTGTACCCTCCGCTTTTTTTCTTTTTATCTATAATTAATTTTTATAGTATCCTTCTTTGTTCACTTGCCTTGCTCTTGCGATTGCAAGTGAATCTTCTGGAACCTCATCAGTAATTGTTGAGCCAGCCGCAATATATGAACCTTTTTTCACAGTTACAGGTGCAATTAAGTTAGAGTTACAACCAACAAAGACATTATCTTCAATAATTGTTTTAAACTTATTTTTTCCATCATAATTAACAGTAATTGAACCACAACCAAGATTAACACCTTGGCCAACTTCTGCATCACCAATATAGCTTAAGTGAGACGCTTTACTGCTATTACCAAATGTAACTTTTTTCGTTTCTACGAAGTTACCGATACGAACTTCATTACCTAATGTTGTAGCTGGACGAATATGGGCAAATGGTCCAACTGTTGTTGAGTCACCAATTTTGCTTTCGTGTACAACTGATTGTTTAATACTTGTTTTATTACCGATTTCACTATCGATTATTTCAGTATTTGGTCCAATAACACAATCAGAACCAATTATACTATTTCCATAAATCATTGTGCCAGGATAAATAATTGTGTCTTCACCAATTACTGTATCAGCAGAAATATAAGTACTTGCTGGGTCAATGATTGTAACACCATTTAACATATGTTTCTTATTAATAACTTTACGCATTAATGTTTCAGCCATTGATAATGCATATCTATCATTTACACCTAATGTTTCATCGAAATTTGGTGTTTTGTATGCTGCTACGATTTGATTTTGTTCTTTTAATATTTCAATAACGTCTGGTAAATAGTATTCACCTTGTGAGTTATCATTATTAACTGCGTTTAATGCTTCGAATAATGCCTTATTGTCAAAGCAATATGTTCCAGTATTAATTTCTTGAACAGTTAACTCTTCAGGAGATGCATCCTTGTGTTCAACAATTTTTTGTACTGATCCATCATTGCTCCTAATTATTCTACCATAACCTGTCGAATCCTCAAGGTGAGCAGTTAAAATGGTAGCTTTTGCCTGTAATCTTTCATGTTCTTCAAAAAGTGCTTGTATTGTTTCTGGTGTAATTAGTGGTGTATCCCCACAAATTACTAAAGTTGTTCCTTCTTTATCCTTTAAAAGTGGCGCCGCTTGAATAACTGCATGAGCAGTTCCTAACTGATCAGCCTGTAGAGCGTATTCACTATTTTCACCTAATTGTGTTTTCACTAATTCAGCACCATGACCAACTACAGTGACAACATTTTGTACGCCTACTGATTTTACATGATCTACAACATGTTGTACCATTGGTTTACCACATACAGGATGAAGTACTTTATATAATTTTGATTTCATTCTAGTACCTTTACCTGCCGCTAGAACAATCGCATATTTATTTGACATTTTCGTCCTCCATCAATCTATATACATAAATTAAAATGTAATTATTAACATTTTTTAACGATATACATTCATGTTATTATACCATAAAAAAAGAACCCATTATACATTAACGGGTTCTTTTTAGTCATATTTTTAAGAAGCACCTGCTTCTTCAAAGTCTTCTTCTAACTCACCTACACGGTGATATTCAGCTAATACAGAATCTTGTATTTTGCTACGAGTTGAAGAGTTGATCGGATGAGCGATATCACGGAATTCTCCATCTGGAGTACGTTTACTTGGCATCGCTACAAATAAACCGTTATTACCATCAATAACTCGAATATCATGAACGACAAATTCATGATCTAGTGTGATTGATGCGATTGCTCTCATACGACCTTCCGTATTTACGCGGCGTAGTCTTACGTCTGTCACTTCCATCTTGTTCACCACCTTTATCATCTTTAAGCAATACTAGTTAGTTTCAACAGTTATCAAAAATTTCCTTCTTTTTGGAAAATTTTTTATGTAATAAATTTTTAGATTTTTTAAAAATATTTGTTAAATAAGAGGCCTCAAGTAATTTATCGGAATTTTTTATGTAAAATTTAGGAATTTAGAAAAAAATATAAAAAAAAACCTGAAAAAGTTTCAGGTTTTACACAATTGCTATACATTCTATCTCAACAAGCACATCTTTTGGTAATCTTGCTACCTCAACACAGCTTCTTGCAGGCTTATGTTCATTAAAGTATTCTTCATAAACACCATTGAAATCCGTAAAAGTTGTTAAGTCTTTTAAAAATACAGTTGTTTTTACTACTTTTGATAAATTAGTACCAGCTTCTTCAAGTACCGCCTTTAAATTCGCAAAAACTTGTTTTGTTTGTTCTTCGATTCCGCCTTCAACAATTGTCCCATCAACACATAATGGAATTTGTCCAGAAGTGTACAATAAACCATTAGATATCAAAGCTTGTGAATATGGACCAATAGCCTTTGGGGCATGATCAGTATGAATAATTTGCATGTTCTCTCTTCCCTTCTAATATTATGACAAATAGCTCGATTGCTCGAGGTACTATTCTAATTTCATAAATGATTCTTCAAGGAAATTGCCTTTTTCTACACGTATTAGTTGTTCTCTTTCATTCACTTCTGATAATTTCACAAGTGATATGTAATCTTCAACCAATCTCTCTTCAATATTAACCGCTTCTACTAAAACGCCAATCCCTGCAACATTCGCTTGGAATTCCTTCAATAAATTCTTCATTCCAGTAATTGTGCCGCCAGCTTTCATAAAATCATCAATGATTAATACATTTGAACCAGTTTCAATACTTCGTTTCGCCAAAGTCATTGTTTGAATACGTTTTGTAGAACCTGAAACATAATTGATACTAACCGTTGAACCCTCAGTTACTTTATTGTCATGACGAACAATAACTACAGGGACATTTAAGTAATTAGCAACTGCGTATGCTAAAGGAATACCTTTTGTAGCAACCGTCATAACTAAATCTACTTTTTTGTCACCAAATATTGAAGCAAACATACGGCCAACACTATTTACATAGTTTGGATTACTCAGTATATCTGTCATATAAAGGTATCCACCGGGTAACAATCTGTCTGGGGTTTGAATTAAGCTACAAAGTTCTTCTATTGTCGTATTTACTTCTTGAATACTAATACTAGGAATATATTTAACTCCACCAGCCGCTCCTGGAACCGTCACGAGTGTTCCAATACCTTGCTGTTCAAACGTTTGCTTTATAATACCCAAGTCTTCACTGACAGAAGATTTAGCAGAGGCATATAGTTCAGCAAAAAATGTCAATGATACTAACTGTTGTGGGTGATGTAATAAGTAATGGGTCATACCTACAAGACGAGAGCTTCTTCTAATTTTCATGGAGCACCTCAAATCACGAATATTTTATAAAAATTTTATAATAATATTCGTATTTAATCAAGTTTTTCACGTTCACCTAACATACGAACTGCATAAACCTGGTCACAAAATCCTTTTAATCCATTGTAAACCCGATTCATTCTTGAATCATGTCTAACCAATCCGAATACAGTTGGGCCACTACCGCTCATTAGGACTGCATCTGCACCGAACCTTTTCATTTGTTCTTTAATCATTGCGACTTCCGGATGTAATTGTAATGTAACTGATTCTAGTACATTACCTAAAGAATCACAAATTTCGTCATAGTCTTTTTCAGATATAGCTTGAACCATTTTATCTACGTCTGGATGATTCACATCATCTAGTTTCAGCTTTTGATAAACAGTTGCAGTAGACACACCTTGAGCTGGCTTTGCTAAAATCACCCAACACGGTGGTGGTGTATCAATATGTTGGATCTTCTCTCCACGTCCAGTTGCAATTGCTGTTCCACCATAAACACAAAAAGATACATCCGATCCGATTTTCGAACCAATTTCGGCTAATTCATCTAGTGAGCAATTGAGATTCCAAAGTTTATTTAATCCTCTTAATACTGCTGCAGCATCTGAGCTTCCTCCTGCTAATCCAGCAGCAACAGGAATGTTTTTTGTAATAAAAATATGAGCTCCTTGCTTAATTCCGAACATCTCTTTCAATATTACTGCTGCCTGGTACGCTAAATTACGTTGATCATCAGGCACATATCGATTATGTGATGTAACAACAATCTTATCTTCTTGAAGTAGCTCTAACTCGATTCGATCAGCTAAATCAATTGTCGTCATAATCATTTTCACATCATGATATCCATCGTCTCTTTTACCTACGACATCTAATGAAAGGTTTATTTTCGCTGGAGCCTTTACCATTAACTTCATTATTTTCACCTTCTTATGAACACTACTTTTTTGCTATTGTATCATAATTAACTCATAAGAAAAATCTACCATTATGAAAGTACCATTCACCCCTTCTTTTTCTGATACGAAAGGGCACAAAAAACCGAAGCAAATAGCTTCGGTTTTATCGAAGTGAATATTCATTACTGTTGCTTATTTGATAATTGTAACTCAGCTAATTGGATTGCTCTTTTAACCATGTTGCCGGCATCCTTCGCTCGGATGCCTCCCCAGCCTTCTTTTTGAACAACGTCATAGAACCCCAAATCTTTTGCAAGCTCTTCTTTAAACTTCTCTGACATAATTCCTCTTCTTCTTCCCAAAAAAAGCAACCCCCTTTTCAACTTCGACAGGGTTAGTATATGTAAATTTTTTTATTTCATTAGTCATAAAAAGAAAAGAGACAGTAGATAGTCTACTGTCCGTTCGCCATTAGTCCACTTGTATGGTCATCACAGAAAAACAATTCAACTGTTTCTGTTAAAATATCTGCATAACTGAAAGATAAGCGTTCAAATGCGTTCTCTTCTTGATCTAGTTGTACTACAAATATGGATGGATATGTTTCTGCTAATACACCGGATCTTTCTACAGTTTTTCTGCGTCCGCTGTTTGCCTTTAATGTAAGTCGTTGTCCAACATGACTATCTAAAGTATCCTTTATTTCAGATAATTTTTTTGCCATTTCATACCACCTCACTCTGACAAGTATACCATCTTATGTAAAATAAGTCAACAAAACATAAAATTATACCAACGAGACAGGATACATGTCAATAAAAAATTTTCTTCACCACCATATTATTTGTTAGAATCCGTTATTTTATGTATGGAAATAAAAAAAGATTTTCTACAAACGAACTGTTTCGTTTAAGTAGAAAATCCTTCTTATTATTCTTCCATCGATTGAAAAGGTAATCCGGTCCTTAAAATCCCTTTGGTCTCTATACCACCAAGTCCTTTTTCACCTGTGATTGTATTTCGTACGACTTCATATACATTTACTCGGTCCATAAAAGAAGTAAAGCTTATTTTCCCTACCACATAAACTGGATCTAAAGCATGAATATTGACCCTTGTTGGGGAACTAGCGAAATTTGCACCTGCTCTTATAATTGCCTCAAAGTGTGACTGACATGCTCCAGCAAAAATGACCAAGTGATCCAATGAAGGAACCTTCTTTCTTGCTTCCTTCACTGCTTCGACAAAAAACTTAGAATGTCGATATGCCTCTATATCTGTCACAAGACCTTTTGCTTTTGTATACGCATCATGACCTGTAATAACCAATATATCAGGACGATAATGATCTAAATAATAACCAATTTTTGATGGTAGCTCTCTTTCTTTACAATAGATTCCTTCTACAGGTACACCCATTTTGTTGTACATCTCGATACATTTCTTTAAGTAAAGTGGATCTCCATCAATGTGCAGTACTCTTCCAGGTATTTGAAACAAATTTACTTCGGTACGAAATCCATTTGTAGCTTCAAATTTACGTTTCTCTTTTTGCTCTAATGCCTCTCTTTTAAATAACTTATAATTTTCATCTATTTGGACAGACGATCTTCTACCTTTTTCGCGATACTCGGACTCAATGATTACTCGCAGGTCGGATAAAGGCGCATCAGCAATTAAACGAAAATCGTCACCATATAAAATCGCGGTTACTTCATCTCCGTCTTGTTTTATCTCCACTACTCGAAAAAGTAAGTCATATTTATAAGATGCTCGCTCAACGATATCTCCTACATTAATATTCATGCCTTCCCCTCCAAAATGACTTAAATACACCACGAGTTGGCTCTCTTTTTTTAGGGTATGTGTCCACCTAGAAAAGGGTGATAAGTGGTTTTAAAAAGGTATAGAACCTTAAGGAGGGGTGTTAAGTGCTTTATCATCACTAACGAACTTAGAAAATAGACGATAGACATAAAAAAAGACAGTAAACAATGGGTTCATTGCTTACTGTCCTCTGCTACTATTTATTTTAAACTTTTATATAGGTTATTACTTAACGTTGCAAATTCTTGAATACTTAGTGTTTCGCCTCGTCTTGTCCCTTCAATTCCAGCTTCCTCTAAACAAGCTTCAAGTTTAGATTTGTCCTTTTTCAATAAAGGTAGGTTATTTAATAAATTATTATTTAAAGTCTTTCTTCGCTGCGCAAAACTAGCTCTAACTACTTCAAAGAAGAACGTTTCATCTATAACTTCAGCTGCTGGCTGATCTCTCTTGATTAGTTTAATAACAGCTGAATCTACATTTGGTTGTGGCATGAAAACCGTTCTAGGTACTGTCATGACTGTGGAAGCATGTGTATAGAATTGAATGGCAATCGAAAGTGAGCCATAATCCTTCGTTCCTGGTTTTGCAGAAATTCGATCTGCTACTTCCTTTTGAAGCATACAAACGATCCCTCGAATTGGTAATCCTTCAGTTAATAGCTTCATGATGATTGGCGTTGTTACATAATATGGTAGATTTGCAACCACCATAATATCCTTTTCATTTGGCAAATATTCTTCAATCGCTTTTTCTACATCTGCCTTCAATACATCCTCATTAATGACTTGAATATTATCATACGGAGATAATGTATCTTCTAATATTGGAATTAATCGATTATCAATCTCGAACGCCAATACTTTTTTTGCACGTTTCGCAATTTGCTCTGTCAGTGCACCTATTCCAGGACCAATTTCAATTGCACAACTTTCTTCTGTTAAGTCTGCATAACTTACAATGTTCTCAAGTATATTTGTATCAATTAAGAAGTTTTGACCGTAATTTTTTTTAAAGAAAAAATCGTACTTAGCCAATATTTCTTTCGTACGACTAGGTGTTGCAATATCCTTCATCACTTTTCCTCCATTAAAACTTTTTTTACTGCTTGTCCAAATTCTTCTTTTGAGATTTGAAACATTTGCAGTCTTTTCTCTAATTGCTTGCCATTTGTATAGCCAATATTCAAGAGCTTTCCTAGCTTATCTCGTCTTTCGCTCGACTTTGGATGTCCAATAAAACCTGCATCTACTAAGTCTTCCTTCGTTATGTCAGAGACCACTTCAACAAATTCTTGTTTTACATGGAGCAATGCATTTCGAATTGACTCACGCGTCGCATGTTCAATTCCTAATCCTTTTTTACCGGAACGAACTGCTTCTTCTTTTGATAAGAATGCATGCTTGCAACCAGGTATATTTTCTTTAATAATTGAACGGATTCGTTGTCCTGGATAATCAGGATCTGTAAATACGATAACGCCTCTCGTTTCTTGTGCATGTTTGATCAGTTTTAATGTTTCTTTATTGATTGCCGAGCCACTCGTTTCAATTGTATCTGCGTCTACAGCTCTCTTTATTGCCGCTGTATCATCTTTACCTTCGACAACAATGATTTCTTTAATCTTCATTTGTTCCTCCATACAGTTCAAGTATATGTAATCATACCATAAGGAAAAGAAAACTTCATATCATGTTAAATTTAGTATAAAAAAAAGCAGAAGGACTTATCCTTCTACTTTTCTAATCATCAATATTTATTTTAAAAATGATTGTTGATTTCCACTCTAGTAATCGAACATCCATAGTTTTTATCAAATTATTTAATAATTGTTTTATTTACCTAGAAACCCTACTAAAAACAATAGTCTCTTAAATGAAAGCCTTAAAACCAGACTATTAATAGGGAACCTATTTTAATCATAATCAATCAAGGATACGAATTTTAACAGTACGACGACCGAAATCAAAACACTCGTCTTTAGTAGGCATTAAAATATCAATTCGACGTCCGTCAATTGCACCACCTGTATCTCCAGCAATAGCAACGCCATAGCCTTCAACCCATACTTTTGATCCTAATGGAATAACATCAGGGTCAACTGCAATTAACTTGGTATTTGGATTTTTACGGATATTAATCCCAGTAGCCGTAATACCACTCATACCAGCGTCATAAGGAGAATATGCTGTAGCTTCTACATACATTTCTTTTACCTTACCTTTTACTTTTGGTGCACTAGACTTTACCAATGCACTAGAAGCTGGTACAGATTTTGTACCTACAGCTACTACTCGGTCAACGGGTTCTTTCAAAATTTCTTCATCGATAATCGTTTTAGAAACTACCTTACCATTTTCTTTAATGATTTCGAAGTTTCGTTTTACAAGACCTTTAACACCTTCAGTAATAACTGCTGATTCATCTTTAAACATTGAAGAATCATTTTTCTCTTTTTCTTTATAATCTACTTCCTCTTCAACTACATCGTTGACCTTTTCAACGCGTATTACTCTAACTGTATCGTTTTGTTCAACCGTTTCATCAATCGCTGGTTCAACTCGATCATATTCATTTAAAGTAATGTTTTGTTTATCTAAAAAGTCAGCGACAGTAGTCGAAGTTGAAAATACTTTTTTCGGTTTTCCACCATCATTAAGTACTAAAGGAAAAGCTTTTTCATAAGTAATTTCTTCATTTTCTTCTAATGGTGTTGTTAATGCAGGCATGATTACATCGTCCTGATTTACTTTAATTTTTTCTTCGCTTAATAATTCTTGGACAGTTTGAGCAGTTGTCATAATCACTTTTTCTTGCCCATTAATCGTAAGCTTTACAGGTTTTGCATGTTGGATAATGATATCCATATCATCTGTTATTTTTGAATTAGCAGATGGATACATTTCATCCTGGTTTGTGATTGTTACATTTTGTTCTTTTAATAATTCAGCCACAGTATTTGCATGTGTTTGAATAACCTGTTCTTTCCCGTCTACCTCAAGAGTTACCTGTTCTTTAAGTCCCTCATATGCTCCTGTACCTACTGATCCAGTGAAAACTAAAGCTCCTGCAAGTTGTACTGCTAGTTTTTTACTACTCCCAAGTCTAGAAAGTAACCTATTCGCGTCTATCACGATTTTACTCCTCCTTTACTATGAGAAAAAAGATTGACTAGCTCCAAACCTATTAACTAGCTTCTACTCTACTGAATGTATGTTTACTAGATTTAGAAGTAGAAGAGTTTTTTTTCGACAAATCCTTCAACTCTTCATACGTGAACTGTGACGAATGGTATCTATTCGTTAAAGTTCATAACATCATTTGTTAATCTGAAAAACTTTACACGCATTTTCAAACGTTCTCTTTTGAACTTCTTCAACTGGAATGTCTTTTAAACGCGCAATTTCTTCAGCAACAAGTGATACATAGCTAGGTTCGTTTCTTTTTCCTCTAAACGGGTGTGGGGTTAAGTATGGACAGTCCGTTTCGATTAATAAATTTTCTAACGGAATCTCAGTCGCTACTTCTTTTGGTTTTTTTGCATTTTTAAATGTAACAGGTCCTCCTAATGAAATATAGAAGTTCATATTGATACATTCTTTTGCAGTCTCCACACTACCGCCGAAGCAGTGCATTATGCCGCCTACTTCTGATGCATTTTCTTCTTTTAATATTGTAACAATATCTTCAGTTGCGTCTCGATTGTGTATTACAATGGGTAATTTCAGTTCTTTCGCTAGTCGAATTTGTTTACGAAAGACTTCTTGTTGAATTTCTTTAGGTGACTTATCCCAGTAATAATCCAAACCTGTTTCACCTATTGCTACTACTTTTGGATGTTTAGATAACTCTCTAATCCATTCAAAATCTTCTTCAGTTGCATCAATAGCATCAACAGGATGCCAGCCAATAGCTGCGTAAAGAAAATCGTATTCCTCTACCAACTCCATAGCCTTTGTAATTGTTGGTCTATCAAAGCCAACAACTACTTGATGAACAACTCCAGCTTCAAGAGATCGTTTAATTACTTCCTCAAGGTCTTCCTTGTATTGATCTGCATTTAAATGTACATGTGTATCGAAAAGCATTTTATATCTCCTTCGCTTATGAAATTTAGTCTAACATGCAATAAAATTTCTTACCTAACGCACAGTTAACAATTCCGTTACAAAAAGAAATGTCTTAAATTAACGATTTTCTAATCATTTTTTAATAGGTCTTTTAAGCTAATCCTATGAAATAGAAGGACTTTTCTAGTGCGCTATTCAAAATAAGACAATCTTTTTAATTTCATGATTGTAATCTATCTGTAACATTTTCCTCATATAATGACACATTCTAACAATCTGGCTACTGAATGATTCCAAAAACCTACAAAATATTGGATTATTCTAATTAACATAAATTTTTAGGCATAATTCTACATAGAATAACAATTATTTCAGGAAAATAACTCAATAAGAAAAAGTGTTCCATGTATAGTTTTACACGAAACACTTTTCTTAGTAACACTATTTAATAATCGTACCGTTTGGTAGAGATTGATCAATTGTTGCAAGAGAAAGCTTTCCTTCTATACTGCCTGCTAGGATCATACCTTCAGATAATTCTCCTCTTAACTTAGCTGGTTTTAAATTCGTTACACAGATAACTTTTCTACCAACTAAATCTGCTGGCTCATAGTGTTCCGCTATTCCTGAGATGACTTGTCTTGATTCATTTCCTAAATCTAATTGAAGTTTTAGAAGTTTTTTTGCACCTTTTACAGCACTTGCTTCTTTTACTTCTGCAACTTTTAATTGTACTTTAAAGAAATCATCAATTGTAATTTCAGGAGTAGTATCTTCTACTTCTACTTTTTCCTCTACAGGTTTTACAGTACCTTGCATTTGTTCCTTAATATAAGCAACCTCTGGCTCAGTTTCTAAACGAGGGAATATTGGCTCTGCTTTTTGTACCTTTATCCCTTCATTAATTGCACCAAACTCGCTTAGACTTTCCCAAGTTAAGATACTTTCATTAGTTAAACCTAATTGAGCAAATATCTTCGCTGGAGTCTGTGTTAAAAATGGTTTTAATAGAATACCCACTTGGCGTAATGATTCTGCTAAGTGTGCCATAACAGAAGCTAATTCTTCATTTCTACTTTCATCTTTAGCAAGTACCCATGGTTGTGTCTCATCAATATATTTATTCGTACGGCTAACATATTGCCAAATATGAGTTAATGCAACTGAAAACTCCATATTCTCCATTGCTTCTTCTACTGATGTTTTTGTATTTTTAGCAACTTGTTGAAGATTTTCATCAAACTCAGTAACTGTCCCTTTCACTGAAGGGATGTTTCCATCAAAATATTTTTCAATCATTGCAATTGTACGATTTAATAAATTACCTAAGTCGTTTGCTAGATCAAAATTAATACGATCAACAAAACCTTCAGGCGTAAATATTCCATCTGAACCAAATGGTACTTCACGTAATAAATAGTAACGTAGCGCATCTAATCCATAACGATCTATTAAAGTAACTGGATCGACAACATTTCCTTTTGATTTACTCATTTTACCGTCTTTCATTAATAACCAGCCGTGCGCAAAAACTTTCTTTGGTAATGGTAAATCTAATGCCATTAACATAATTGGCCAATAAATAGTATGGAAACGTACAATTTCTTTACCTACTAGATGTACATTTGCCGGCCAATATTTTTTATATAGTTCTTCGTTGTCAGTCCCATAACCTAGTGCTGTAATATAATTAGATAAAGCGTCAATCCAAACATAAATAACATGTTTTGCATTTCCTGGAACTTTTACACCCCAATCGAATGAAGTTCTAGAAACTGCTAAGTCTTCTAAGCCTGGCTTAATAAAGTTATTAATCATTTCATTTTTGCGTGATTCTGGTTGTATAAACTCTGGATTTTCTTCATAGTATTTTAACAGTCGGTCGGCATATTTGCTCATCTTAAAGAAATAAGACTCTTCTTTAACTAGCTCAACAGGATGACCGCTGTCAGGACTTTTTCCACCAACTACTTTCCCGTCAGCGTCATGAATTGGATCAACAAGCTGCGTTTCTGTGTAATATGTTTCATCTGGTACTGAATACCAACCCTCATATTCATCTAAATAGATATCACCTTGATCAAGTAATTGTTTAAAAATTTTCTCAACAATATCCTTATGTCTCGTTTCTGTTGTACGGATAAAATCATCATAAGAGATGTCTAACTTCTTCCAAAGATCCTTAATCCCAACAACTATATCATCTAAGTATTTTTGAGGTGAGACGTTTAACTCTTCAGCTTTACGTTGAATTTTTTGACCATGCTCATCCGTCCCCGTTAAATAAAATACATCAAATCCTTGCAGTCTTTTGTATCTAGCCATTGCATCCCCAGCAACAGTTGTATATGCATGACCTATATGTAATTTTCCACTCGGATAATAAATCGGAGTAGTAATATAAAAAGTCTTTTTACTCATTCCTAAATCTCCTCCTTCAATAAATTCTAAATATTGACACTAAATTATTCGCATGATTTTGCATTTCATTATAAAATGAAAATTGAGTTGTCTGCATATTCCATCTTTTCGCATAATCATACTTATTTTTCTAAGTTAAATTTTACACAATAGTAACATCTATTTCTATTATTTCTCATAAATATACATATTTTTTATGCATCACTATTCGATTTAGACATATTTAATCATTATGTAACCATAAGTACTAAATTTCCTTATACCGTTACATTTTTTGATATATTACATTTAATATTATTTTAGGAGGGCTAATCATGAAATCAACAGGCATTGTTCGAAAAGTAGACGAATTAGGGCGTGTAGTCATACCAATCGAACTACGTAGAACACTTAACATCACAGAAAGAGATACTCTTGAAATATTTGTAGAAGAGGATCGTATTGTCCTAAAAAAATACCAACCAAATATGACTTGCTTGATGACTGGAGAAATCTCTAATCACAATCTTGAAATAGCAGAAGGTAAAATTGTACTAAGTAAAAAAGGTGCAGAATTACTGAAATTTGAAATTGAACAGTTTTTATCTGACATAAAAAATTAACTTTGAAGAGGCTGCCTGATTTAATTGCATTCTCCTCTACAAATCAATCATCTTACATGATTCATTCGTATAAATGATAAGAGAATTTACATTTAAATTAAGACAGCCTAACTTCATTTTACGCAAATATTATAAACCATGGTATTCCGCATAAACATCTCTTTTATGTAAAGCACGATCCTTCGCAACTAGCTTAATTGCTTCCTTGCTTGATTCGTCCTTTTCATTAATATACCAATCAACATGTTCATTTATGGACAGAGCTTCCCACCAAGATTCCCCTTGATAATTAACAACTTCCTCTTCAGAAGCACCCTCCAATACAATGACAAATTCACCACGTATTTCTTCATTAACCGCCCAATCAATTGCATCACTTACAGAGCCACGTAAAAACTCCTCGAACTTTTTAGTTAACTCTCTACACAATACAATTTTTCGATTACCTAAAACTTCAGATATAGATTGTAATGTTTCCTTCAATCTGTGTGGTGATTCATAGAGTAACACTGTACTGCGTTGTCCTTTTAATAACTCTAGGTGTTTTTTTTTGTCCTTTTTTTGACGAGGTAAAAAGCCTATGTATAAAAACGAATCAGTCGGTAGCCCCGAAGATATTAATGAAGTTAATGCAGCATTCGCACCTGGTAAAGGCACTACTGAAATTCCTTCTTCTAAACAAAGATTCACTAGCTCATAGCCAGGGTCTGATATACAAGGCATACCAGCATCGCTAACTAACCCTACTTTCATGCCTTTTTTTAAATCTTCGACGATTTTTGTACCAACCTTTTCTTTATTATGTTCATGGTAACTAATTAATGGTGTAGTTATTTCAAAGTGGTTGCAAAGCTTTTTAGAATTTCGAGTATCCTCAGCAGCTATGTAATTTACTTCCTTTAAGATACGAATTGCCCTAAAAGTCATATCTTCTAGATTCCCAATAGGCGTTGGTATTAAATATAAGCATCCTATTTCTTCATTTAAAAAGCTCTTTTGGCTTTTTATCATTGTTCTTTTCCTTCTCTCATATATCGTTCTTTATTTATCCTTGATAATTGTTTAAAAGCATATTCTGCTTGCAATGCTTCTCTTTTCGTTTTGTATTCTTCCTGATAAATACACTTTACTGGAACTCTACCTCGAGTATATTTAGCACCTTTTCCTTCATTGTGCTGCCTAAGTCGTCGATCTATATCTGTTGTATACCCTGCGTATAATGTTGAATCACTACATTCTAATACGTATAAAAAATGCTTACTGTTGTCCATATAACATTTCCTTCATATTTGCAGTGTACTCATTATTTTCTTCGTATACATAAACTGGTGGCAAAATCTTTAAGTCTGCTTTTCCACCTTTAATCCCTTCAATGAGTAAAGTATTTGCTTCCTTCCCCATTTTTGGGTAAACAAATTGAACTCTTTTTGGCTCAATTCCATGATTTCTCATTGTCGTAACAATATCTAACAGGCGGCCTGGTCGATGAACCATAGCAAGCTTCCCACCATGTTTTAATAAAAGTTTACTAGCGTAAATTACTTCTTCTAGATTCGTTTTAATTTCATGTCTTGCAATTGCATAATGCTCATTTGTATTTTGTTCAGATGTTGGTACATCTTGAAAATATGGTGGATTACATGTAACAACGTCTACAAATTCCCTACCAATTAGGTTTGGCGCATTTTTCAAATCATCATGTATCATCTTAATTTTTTGCTCTAATTTGTTATATTCAATACTTCTCATTGCCATATCATATAATCGTTCTTGAATTTCCACGCCAATTATATTTGCATGAGACCTTCTATGTAACATTAATGGTATAACGCCGTTTCCTGAACACAAATCGACAATTGTACCTTTTTGAATTGGAACGTATGTAAAATTTGATAAAAGTACAGCGTCTAACGAAAATGAAAAAACGGAAGGACTTTGGATAATCCTCAAATCATCTTTTAATAAATAATCTAGTCGTTCGTCACCTTTAAGCATGTTTAATTCCTTTCAAAAATCACACAAAAGTTTATTTTTATATGATTTCCTTAATTTAAATAAATAAGTAGAAAACAATAAAAAAGAGGCTATTCCATGTGAAATTTCGTCAAATCACCATAGTAATCTTTCTTATGTCTAAATAAGAAATGTACATTATATATGGTAATCCTTCGCTTCTACTGGAATAGCCTACTATTACTTTTTGTCAAAGAAAGATAAACAAAACAGACAGTCCTCATCGTGACGTACACTCCCATAATGAAGATTACATATATGAAAGCCTTCTTGGTAAAGTCTTGCTAAATTATCGTAGCCTTCACCGACATCTTTGTCTTTTTGTACTTTTTTCTTCTTTGAGTCTTTTACTTGTTCTTCTTTTTCCACACGTTGATCTAAACCTAAGCGATGACGCAAATGGTCATTCTCGATTTTAGTGTAGTGGTTTTCTTCTAGAAGCTCAGCAATATACTGTTTTAACTCACTAAGCTGTTTTGATAAATCTTGAATTTGTTCTTCCATATTGGATAGAGAT
>Ga0209676_1000810_pt1 | contig 40868 bp, 40 predicted proteins | sample AraplaCvi_mLB_r2_FD_184282 | JGI IMG/M metagenome (GOLD analysis project Ga0209676, IMG submission 184282) | Arabidopsis root microbial communities from North Carolina, USA - plate scrape MF_Cvi_mLB_r2 (SPAdes) (version 2) | ecosystem: Host-associated > Plants > Roots > Endosphere | place: USA... | reverse complement strand
AGCTGACTTGTAGACATGAATAATAAGTTGGAACGAATTACGATAGATGAAGCGGTGTGCAATGGCAAACCGGTTATCCGAGGTTTTCGGATGACCGTTAAAACCGTATTGGAGTATCTGGCGGCAGGAGAAAGTGTTGAAAACATACTTGCTGCCTACCCATTTTTGGAGGAAGACGATATTAAGGCATGCATCGAGTTTGCTGCCAAAACGGTTGATGGCGCACATTTTTCCTTAACGGCTGCCTGATGTCAGTTTGCCGCTATTTGATCGACGTTAATCTTCCCAAATATTTCAGCTTTTTTCATTCTCCTGAATTCGAGTTTGTCATCGATATCAACGCGAAATGGCCTGATCGGGACATTTGGGATTATGCGCGGGAGCATGGACTCATAATTGTCACGAAGATTCCGATTTCTACCATCGTTGTTTGCTTGATAAACAGCCGGCTAAGGTTGTTTATTTGAAGTTGGGAAATTTGCTCCTTAAGGACCTTCATGCTTTTTTTTATGACAACTGGGATCAGATTATGTCACATCTTCACAATGCCCGGCTGATCATTGCAACAGCGGACGGCCTCGAAGTTTTCCCCTATTGACTTCTTTTGTAGATTGGTACAGAAATTGTTGAACTAGTCTTGTATCAATCCAGATAAATACCCTTGACCAAATCCCGCGGACATGCCATTGTTGAGCAATGGTTTAAAGATAAAAAGTGGAAATGGGCGGCTTTTCAGAAGGAGGCTGCGGCGGCTTATCTGGCGGGGAAAAGTGGCTTGGTGAATGCGCCTACGGGCAGCGGAAAGACCTACTCGCTCTGGCTGCCGATCCTGATCAGGCATATCAATTCTCTTCCGAAAAAACCTCTCAAAACAAAAAAAGGGCTGCAAGTACTTTGGATTACGCCGCTTCGGGCGCTTTCGAAAGACCTTTTTCGAAACATGGAAATGGCGGCGCTTGAAATGAACCTCACGTGGCGCGTGGGTATACGTACGGGCGACACTGGTACACGCGAGCGCAACGAGCAGAAGCGGCAGATGCCCGATGCCCTCATTATCACGCCGGAGAGCCTGCATATGCTTTTTACGCAAAAAAATGCCTCCGAATTCTTCAAAAATCTGCATACGGTAGTCGTGGATGAGTGGCACGAGCTCATGGGCAGCAAGCGCGGCACGCAGACGGAGCTTGCATTGGCGCGCCTGCGGACCATTAACCCGGATCTGCAAGCGTGGGGTATTTCGGCGACGATCGGAAACCTGGAAGAAGCGAAGCAGGTGCTGCTGGGGATGCGGTTTCCTGAAGAAAACTCTGTGATCGTCCGGGCAAATACTGAAAAGAAGATTCTGGTGGAAAGTATCATTCCCGACAGGGTGGAAACGTTGCCGTGGTCGGGGTATATGGGGATCAGGCTGGTGGATAAGGTGGTGGAAGTGGTGAACAAGAGCCGTACGACGCTGCTTTTTACCAACACGCGGTCGGGAACGGAGATCTGGTACCGCACGATCATCGAAAAATACCCGGAATTTGCCGGCATTATGGCCCTGCACCACGCCTCACTCGACCGCGAGATTCGCGATTGGGTGGAGGAGGCATTGCACGATGAGCGGCTGAAACTGGTTATATGTACCGCCAGCCTCGACTTGGGGGTTGATTTCCGGCCTGTGGACACGGTTATTCAGGTAGGGAGTCCCAAAAGCATTGCCCGGTTCGTGCAACGCGCGGGTAGGAGCGGGCACCAGCCGGGCGTCGACAGTAAAATCTATTTTTGTCCTACCAATGCACTGGAACTGATCGAAGCGGTATCGTTGCGGGAGGGCGTGATTAAAAATATGATCGAGGACCGGCCACCGGTTGCTCATGCATTCGATGTGCTGGCTCAATGGATGATCACACTGGCGGTAGGCGAGGGGTTCGACGAAGCGCAGCTTTTCGAAGAGGTGCGTAATGCATATGGTTATCAATATCTCAACCGGGAGGAATGGGAGTGGCTTTTGGGATACATTACCACGGGCAGTTCGTCGCTCACGGTTTATGACGAATACAAGAAAGTAGAACGAGTGAATGGCCGCTACCTGGTGACGAGCCGACGCATTGCACACCGGCATTTGCTGAGTATGGGTACAATCGTTTCGGAGGTTTCATTGAAAGTGAAATTGCAGAGCGGTAAATACCTGGGGGCCGTGGAGGAGTCATTTGTGACCTGGATGAAAGCCGGCGACGTGTTCTTCTTTGCGGGTATGAGCGTGGAATTTGTACGAATCCATGAAATGACCGTGACAGTCAAAAAGGCTGAGGGTAAAAAAGGTTACCTCGTGCGCTGGGCAGGCGGGCGGATGCCGCTGTCGTCCCAGCTCTCCGCGTTCATCCGCGAACGCCTTGCCGACGCGATCGAAAACCCGCATAAGGAAGTGGAACTGGCCAAAATGCAGCCGCTGCTCGAATTGCAGGAAAAGCGCTCGGTGATTCCTAAAACCAATGAGCTCCTGATCGAACAATGCGAAACCCGAGAGGGATATCATATCTTTATATTCCCGTTTGAGGGGCGGCTGGTGAATGAGGGCATGTCGATTTTGCTCGCTTACCGCATTAGCCAGCTGCGACCGATCACGTTTTCGGTAGCGATGAACGATTACGGTTTTGAGTTGTTAAGTGATCAGTATGTCGATCTGGCCGAAATCCTTGGAGAAACCGACCTTTTCTCAACCAAACATCTCGTCGACGACATTTACCAAAGTGTGAATGCGACGGAAATGGCGAAGCGGAAATTCCGGGAGATTGCCGCCATTGCAGGGCTGATGTTCCAGGGATATCCGGGGAAATATGTCAAAACGCGGCAATTACAGGCGTCCAGTTCATTGCTTTTCAATGTGATGAGCAAGTACGAAGACAATAACCTCCTGATCAAGCAAGCATACCAGGAAGTTCTGACCTACCAGCTCGAAGAGGTACGCATGCGAGAGGCGCTTGCACGGATCGAACATCAGAAAATAGTCATACAAAACACCGACAGACCGACGCCATTCTCGTTCCCGATCATGGTCGACAGGCTTCGGGAGCAATTAACTTCGGAAAAGCTGGACGATAGGATCCAGCGAATGATCAAACAGTACGGTAATGCAGATTGAGATCAGAGGCAACCATTTTTTATTATTGACGCAAAGGGCGATTTTCTGGGAAGAAACGCAAACATTACTGATCGGAGACCTGCATTTAGGAAAAGTAACCCATTTCAGAAAGGAAGGCATAGCGATCCCGCAAAACGCCGCTGCCAACAACTTCCAGCGGCTCGATGAGCTGGTCCGGCAAACCGGTGCCTCCCGCATTATATTTCTCGGCGACCTTTTCCATAGCGAATACAATTCCGAATGGGAAACCTTCCGCGAATGGCGCGCCGTGCATCACTACATCGAAATGATCATCGTCATGGGCAACCACGACATCCTTCCGGTAAGCCTGCTGCTTGAATGTGATTTACAGGTGTATGTGGATGATTATGAGGAGGATATATTTGTTTTCACACACCATCCGAAAATAGAATTCGATGCTTCAAAGTTCGTTTTTGCGGGTCACGTCCATCCCGTTTTTACCTCCTATGGCAAAGGTCGGCAGAGCGTGCGGCTTCCGTGCTTTGTGATTGACAAATACCAGGCAATTTTGCCGAGTTTTGGGGTGTTTACAGGAGGATACCAGATGGGGCTGGCTGATGATAGGAAGATTTACATTACTACTGAAACCCGGGTGTTTTCTGTTTGTTAGATTCTGATTATGAGTTAATTGAGTAAAAACTGGAAAAATATGGAATCTGATTCCATATTTTTCCAGTTTTGATTATTTTTGATGTATGATAGAGAGAATTGCTGCATCAAAAATTGAACAATTGGCAGCCACATTCAAATCTGTGGCTGTTACCGGACCGCGGCAGTCCGGCAAAACGACATTAGCAAAGGCATTGTTTCCTGAAAAAGCGTACTTATCTCTCGAAAATCCGGACGTTCGACGGTTTGCATTAGAAGACCCGCGTGGGTTTCTGTCAAGGTATCAATCCGGGGCCATTTTTGATGAAGCACAACGCGCGCCCGAGCTGTTTTCCTATTTACAGGAAATCCTGGATGACTCGCCAGAGCCCGGTCGTTTCATCCTTACTGGTTCCAATAACTTTCTATTGCAGCAAAATATCTCGCAAACCTTGGCTGGTCGCGTTGCTATTTTGAATCTGTTGCCATTCAGTACCGCGGAGCTTTTTGCAGGGTTCAATGACGTGCCTGATGAGGACCAATTGATATTCAAAGGGCTATACCCACCGATTTACGAGCCTGGAATCCCGCCGGAAGATTGGTTTCCCAACTATTTGCGGACTTACATTGATCGCGATGTGCGGCAAATCAAAAACATTACCGATCTCATCGTATTCGAGAGGTTCATACGACTCCTTGCCGGACGGAATGGTCAGGAATTGAACCTCACTTCTCTTGCAGTCGACACAGGTGTGGATACAAAAACTATCCAGTCGTGGATAGGCATTCTCGAAAGTAGTTTTATCATTTACCTCCTGCGCCCGCATTACAAAAATTTTAATAAAACCCTCATTAAGCGGCCTAAGGTATATTTTTATGATACAGGACTGGTTTGTTCGCTGCTCGGGATTTCCAGTGTGGAGCAATTGCCGCTTCATCCGTTGCGCGGCGCACTCTTTGAATCGCTGGTGGTTACTGAACTCGTAAAACAACGGACGAATGCCGGTAAGCCCGTGAACCTTTACTACTGGCGCGATAAAACCGGGCATGAGGTTGATATTATAATTGATAAAGGCCTTTCACTAGTTCCTGTCGAGATTAAAGCGGGAAAGACAGTTAACAACGAGTTTTTCGGCAATATCACCTATTGGAACAAGTTGAGCGGCGCAACGAAGGGCTACATCGCCTACGCCGGGAACCAGATCGAAGAGCGTTCGAATGGCATCACCGTTTTGAATTGGTTTGAGTTGTTGAAACGGGATGTTTAGCGTCTTTTGCGCAAAGGAGGCTCCATCCGGAGCCAGGACGTCCTTTCACACAATGCTATGCTATAAACAGAAGATTCCTCTGGAATCAATCTTGCAGATGTAGTTCCGGAGGAACATCCTGTTTATAGCAAACGAAACGAGACCGTAAAAGCGGCTCCGGATGGAGCCTCCTGAATGTTCCATTCGTTACTATCACCGGTAATTTTCGGCCAGCTGCGAAATCAGGTTTGCGACACGGAGTTGGTTTACAATATGTACCCGCATTTCCGGACTAACATTTTGCATGTTCTGAGTAAACAAAAGGCTTTCAACCATGAAGTTGAGAGAGTTAATTATTTCGCTCGCGCTGTCGGTTTGAAAAAAGGCTTTGATGATTTCGTGTTCCGTATCCAGTGTGCTCATAGTTGCAAGTATAGTTTAAGTAAGAAATGTTTTGTAGAGTATTCTACAAGGCTTGTGTAAATAAAAAGCCCGCTAAGGCTCATGGGTAATAATAGTCTCGATTTTGAACCTGCCGAATTCAATTAAAATCTCCTTCATCCGCTTCTCTGAAACACCACCGCCGTGCGTGTAATCACGCCATGCAGATACTGGTTTTCCCTTTTTCAGGTCCGCTGGTAAATTCGGGTACTCATTTTTTAACCACCAATCGAAAGCCTCGGGGATTGAAGAAAACTTCATCTTTGCAAAGATATAATTTGTAGATTACTCTACAAGGGGTCGGTGACTTGTAGAAACTGATATGCGAACTTTACAAATATATCAGTTTTGGGCTTTACCTATCAGGCAGCTGTCTGCGGGAAATATCGTTGCACCCCGAAAAAAGATTAGCCAATCCTCAGCTAACCGCCACTTGCGCAGGCTGGGTTGTCACCCTCAAATACTTGCTGATGACCCGGATCAGTTCTTCTGCTCTGAAAGGTTTTGTTACAAATCCGCTGAAATTGCAGGCGGCTATTTCGGGGGTCTTTTCGGCGAAGGTGTCCGCGGTGAGGGCGATTACCGGAACGTGCCGGTGCCTCGGGTAGGAGCTTTGGATTTTTTTCATGGCCGTTACGCCGTCCATAACCGGCATTTGGATATCCATTAAAATAAGGTCGAAATCGGCCGTTTCGAGGGCGTGGAGTACTTCTTTTCCGTTGTTGCAGATCACAAACTCCGCCTCCCACTTGTTGAGCAGATGTTTGAGCAGGATCTGGTTCGCCAGTATGTCCTCGGCGGCCAGAATGCGGTAGCCCTTCAAGGATAATGTAGTAGGCGCGTTCGTCCTTTCTTCTTCATATGATGTGCTTCCCTTGCCGAAATTCAACACCACGGTAAATGTGCTGCCTTCTCCAAGCGTACTGCTTGCGGAAATGGATCCGTTCATGAGCTCGGTGATTTTTCGGGTAATGCTCAAACCAAGCCCGGTACCCCCAAAATTGCGTGCAGCATTGTTGTTGTGAGCTTGTGAGAAACTGTCGAAAATGACGCTCAGCTTGTCTGCCGAAATGCCTATTCCCGAGTCGGACACGGCTATTTGGAGCTCGATATGGTCGCCGTAGTCGTGGGTGAGCTGCACGTCGACTTTTACAAAACCGCCTTCTTCTGTGAATTTGATGGCATTACCGATCAGGTTGACCATAATCTGATTGAGCCGGTAGGGGTCGCCCATGACGATTTGCGGGACCTCGCTACTGCAATGGAACGTGAAATCGATGGATTTTTCCCGGGCCCGGATTTCAAAGGTTTTCATCAGGTAACCGAGCTTCTCGCGCAGGTCGAACTCGAAGTTTTCCAGCCCGAACTTCCCGGCTTCAATTTTCGAAAAGTCCAGAATGTCGTTCAGGATAACCAGCAGATTATCCGCTGAATATTTAATTGTGTTCAAATGCTCCTGCTCCTCACCTGTGAAACCGCTCAGCAACAGCAGATCCGTAAATCCAATGATCGCATTCATTGGCGTGCGGATTTCGTGGCTCATGGTCGAAAGGAAGTCGGATTTGATGCGGGTCGCTTCCTCAGCATGCTTTTTGGCCTGGATCAGCTCCCGTTCGGCTATTTTGCGCGAAGTAATGTCGATCGCCGTGCCCAGTACTTCCTGCACCCGCCCTCTCGCATTTCTTTTAAAGGGCACTTCACGGGTGATGATCCAGATTTCCGAGCCGTCCTTGTGTTTCAGCCTGAACTCCTTTTCTACCACCTCGCCGTCCTTCACGCGGTAGCGCATATGGTTGTAATGTTCGCGGAAAGTGTGCTGGTCCTGCTCGTTGATGATCCGGGCAAGGCCTTTTCGTGTGTCGGTCTCCACTTCGTATTCGGAGTAACCCAATATCTTCCAAATCTGTTTGTTATGGAAAATATTGGTCCATTTTTCGATGTCGATCACATAAATGATATTAGGAGAAAGTAGCGCTACTTTGTTAATAAACTCCTCTTTTTCAGCTAATTCGTGTTCGGCTACCTCACGGCCTTTTTCCATTTCGAGCATTTGGCTCATGGTGTGGAAGGCCTTGGTCAGTTTTTCGGGGGTAACTTCCGATTTGGGAAAATAGTCCAGCGCGCCGGCCTTCATCATTTCAACCGCAAGGCGCTCGTCGCCGTGTGATGTGAGCACGATTACAGGTAGGTGAGGTGCGCGCTCCTTGACGGTCTTCAGCAGCTCCAGACCGTTGGTTTTGGGTAGCTGGTAGTCGAGGAAAATACAGCCAGGCGTCCAGACATCGAGCATCTGGAGTGCCTCTTCCGCATATTTACATATTCTAACCTCCCCTATTTCCACCTGGGCCCGGCTGATGGCGCGGTTCAGTTTCATAGCGTCGATATCGTCGTCTTCAACAAGCAGGATGGATAGAGGGGGCATGTGCTTACAGTGGTGGATGTTACTACTGAGGATATTCACAAAGTGTCCAATAGCTGTTCAGGGTAGAAACCGCTGCGATAAACCGGTCCATCGACAACGGTTTGAGAATGTACCCGGCCACGTTCAGGTTAAACGCTTCGATCTTGTCGCTGTCTTCATTGGAAGTGGTCATCACGAAAACCGATAGCGAGGCGAGCGATGGGTCCTGCCTGATCTCTTTCAAAAACTCGATACCGCCCATTTTGGGCATGTTCAGGTCCAGCAACACGATTTTCGGCCTGGGATATTCCGAAGTTTCGGAGCGGAGCAACGTCAATGCTTCAATGCCGTTGGATGCGACGACGAGCTGGTTGGAAATATTGTTCTTCTTGAATGCCCGCTTGACATTCATCACATCAACTTCGTCATCTTCTACGAGGAGTATGGTCATCGGGACAGGGTTGGTAAAGGACATTTCTTTAAAATTGAATAAGTTAAAATGGGTTATCCGACATTACTGGATGTCTTTTGCTTCGTTTTTTGGCCAGGTAAAAAGGAATGTTGTCCCTTCGCCCATCACCGTTTCGATTCTTATTGTGCTGTGCTTTTCGTCCAGGATTTTCTTCACAATGGCGAGGCCTACGCCGGTACTTTCCACCTCGTCGCGCGCTTGCAGGGTCTGGAAAATCACGAATATCCGCTCGTGGAACTCAGGACTGATGCCCGGACCGTTATCACCTACATAAAATTCAAACTGATTGCCCAGGTCTTTCCATCCGACGGTGATATGGATATCCGCCTTGTCGTTGTACTTGATTCCATTGGAAATCAGGTTTTGCAGGATTTGCGTCAATGCAATTTTCTCCGCTTCGATCTCAGTGCCCGCATCTCCTTCGATTCGGAATGAAAGCGGTTTTTTGGTACTGAATGATTCGCAAAGCTCGTCCACCAAGCCTTTGATCAGGAATTTCTCTTTCACGGTTTTAATCCGTCCTGCGCGTGAATAGGACAAAATGCCGTTGATCAGGTTCTCCATCCGGTGCACACGCCCGCGCAATAGCCTGAACTGGTCCTTGGTTTCGCCTTCGAGCAAATCGGCAATATCCTCTTCGATCCATTCCGAAAGGTTGTTGATTGCCCGCAGCGGCGCTTTCAGGTCGTGGCTCACTACGTAGGCAAACTGGTCGAGCTCTGCATTGATACGTTCCAGGTCGCGGGTATAGGATTTCAGCTTCGTTTCGGCCGTTACGCGCGCGGTTACGTCCGAGAGCGTGCCGGTGAAGCCGATATGCTCGCCATGGGCATAATAAGGGATTAGTGATACGCCCAACCATTTTTCTTGTCCGTCGGCAGTGAATATGCGGAGCGTATCTTCCTTTCCCTGGACTTCATTTTGGAGTATTTCAACCAGCTTTTCCCTGGATTCGAGCGGAGGAAGAAAACCTGCAAAGCGCTGGCCCAGGCTGGCGGCCACGGGGTAGCCTGTAATGCTCTCCCAAGCCTGGTTGAGGTAAGTGAAATTACCTTCACGGTCCAACTGCACCAATACCTCCGAAATGCTTCCCACCACCTCTTCCAGCCGTTGGCTGGTGAGGGCGGCTTCTTCCGTTTTTTCCTGTGCAATCCGGCTTAGCTCGCGGTTGGCTTTGAAAAGTTCACCGGAGCTTTGTTCCAATATCAGCTCCATCCGCGTCAGATCGTCCTGGTATTCGGCATAGGCTTGATTTACGGCCAGCAGGAAATCCTGCATATCGGGGTGGTCGGCAAGATCAGGCGGTAATGACTTCCTGATTTGTCGTTTTAAGAGCCGGTGATAATTGGTTTCGGTTAATTCGAGCGTCTGCATCGGTTATTCGCGGAAAGTGGTAATGGTCATGGTTTGGTTATGCAGCTCGCATAACGAATCACGGTTGAACGGTGCCAGCTCGCCATAGGAGTAGAAGCCTGTCATAACCGGCCCTTCCAGCACTTCGGAGACGGATTCGACCTCTTCTTCCACCATTTGTTTCAATACCAGTTTGCGTCCGACGCAGCTTACCAGAATAGCGAATTCAGCATTGTTATCCAAGCCCCGCGCTGCTTCCTGGGCCGCTTCTTCGGCACCGTTGATCAGCCGGTCGTTGTTGGCTTTCATCAATCTCACAAACGAGCCCTCGGGAATATCCCCCGCGAATGTCAGGCTCTTTTCGTCTTCATTGATCCCCAGGATCGTGCGTACCACTGGTGCGCGGTCCTCACTATCACGCATACTCAGCGGAAACAGCAGGCCCGAGGCGGGTAATTCTTTCGCTTTATCACCCAGGAATGATTTATAGAGGTCGAGCGCCGGCTCTCCGTCGATTTCATAAAGGATATTGTCTTTGGAACGCGTCACCCGTCTGTCGAGCCCGAAGCTGTCCCAGCCGCCGCGCGAGCCGTATCCGACCGAAAGCCTTTCACCATAAAAGCCAATAGCCGCCACACTTTCGGTTGCGATTTTTCCATCGGGCTCGATAATTATCGTACGGGCAAAATGCGAGCCGTCGCCAGCCAGGCCGCCGGTGATCGTGGCACCGTCGGTCAACCCTTCCGTCATGCCCTTCACGAGGTCGGTGCCATTCACTTTGAGGCCATCGGAAACAACAAAGACGTGTTTCAGGCCTTTGGCCGGAAGTTGGGAAACGAGCCGTTTGCCCGCTTCCGAGCTATCGAAATCGATATCTTCAAGACTGATTTTAGAACTTTTGATGGATACGTCTTGAAACGCAATACCCGTGACGATGATGGTATGCTCTCTTACCGACTCATTGGCGATTTCCCCGGCGGTCGAGCATCCGGAAAAAACGGCATCGGGATATTGCAATGCGAGCTGGTGCGAAATCCCCGTAGTTTCAAGCAGTTCCCGGTCACCGAAAATGAACAGGACTTGCGGGGAAAATGAAAACGGGATTTCAGAGGGACTATCCGAATAGACAAACTGTTCAATCTGCATAGATACAGGTGGTTGCGACGTTATAAATCGATCTACAATTTACATAAAACTTTTGAGAACGAACTATTTTTACGCTTCACGCTGCACTACCGTGATAAATCGCTTTTTGCTACGAAATAGATGGAAATGAAATCCCCTTAATTTTACGGAATAGTTCTACTGCATAAAGGTCTGTCATACCCGATACAAAATCGAGGACAGTCTGTATACGTGAGTAGGAATCCGTTTTCGTAGTGATGAACTGCTTGGGTATGAGGTCTACCAGCTTCCGGGTGTAATGTGAGTTATTGTTGAGATAAGCCGGCACAAATTCTTCCAGCAACCCGCCCATTACTTTATAACCAGCCACTTCAATCTGCACCACCGACGAGTAGTTATAGATTTTCTGGATTGAAATCCGCTCGATCTCCTTCATAGCCGAGCGGTGCGGTTCTGGAATGCGGTCGATCAGGCTCGCATTGAAATCGCCGTTCAGGATGGTATTTTGCTCATTGATAAACAGTTCCGAGCAAGCGCCGATGAGCGTGCTGATCGATTTGGCTCGCAGCAGGCCTATTTTCGCATCGTCGTCGTCGATATCTGCAAGGCGGGCGGGCATGCGTGGATCGTTGCATAATGCGAGCAGCAGTGCTTCCACTTCCTGGTAGGAGAGGATTTTGAGCCGGTGCGCATCTTCGAGGTCGATGATATTGTAGCAAATATCGTCCGCAGCCTCCACCAAGTACACCAGCGGATGCCTTTTGTAAACCACCGGCGATTCCGAAACCTGCAACAAGCCCAGCTCGGCAGCGATTTTCTGAAACCCAACCTGTTCCGACTGAAAGAAACCGTATTTTTTGGTGTAAATATTTGCTTTGCGGTGCCCGGCAAGCGATTCACAGGGGTACTTGGCAATGGCGGCAAGAGTAGAGTAGGTTAATGCAAAACTGCCGTAACCCTTACCTGCATACGGGTGCGTGAGAATGCGGATCGCATTGGCGTTACCTTCGAAATGCGTCAGGTCGGCCCATTGTGCATCGCTCACTTCGTTTCGGTATTTCAAACCATCGCCATCCGTAAAATAATGCGAAATAGCAGCCTCGCCCGAATGCCCGAACGCGGGGTTGCCCAGGTCGTGCGCGAGGCACGCGGCTGAAACGATATTACCGATCTCGCTGATCAGCGGTAGATCGTCGTCGACCTGATGGTTTTCGGTTTTCAGATGGTTGTAAAACATCCGCCCGAGCGATTTGCCTACGCTCGCTACTTCGAGGCTGTGCGTGAGCCGGTTGTGGACGAAAATGCTTCCGGGAAGGGGGAATACCTGCGTTTTGTTCTGCAACCGGCGGAAAGGCGAAGAAAAGATCAGCCGGTCGTAATCGCGCTGGAACTCCGAGCGGGCCTCGGTCGGATCGGAATTGTATTTGTCTTCGCTGCCCCAGCGTTTTGCCGACAGCAATTGTTCCCACTTCATCATATTGATCTCAAATAAACGGCAAAACTAATGGCTTTCGGCGAAAATGTGCAGGGAAAGACCGGTAATGCGGATTTCAGGTAGAAACCGGCGCTACGCGGGCTTTTAACAAAGTCGTTAGTAGGGATTTATTTCAAACCGGAACAATATGAAAAAGCTAATAGGATGTTTGCTGCTGGGGGGTATCACGAACCTTTTGAGCGGCACGCAGGTATGGGCCCAGAAGAATGATGAGCTGGCCCGCGAAATGCGTGACGCCGTAACCACATTCCTGAAAGTCCTCAGTCCCGAGCAACGCCAGGAAACAGAGCTTCCCTACGCCGACCTGGCTCGTTTCGACTGGAATTTTACCCCGCGAGCGCGCAAAGGCATTACATTCAAAAATCTGACCCCGGCTCAGCGCAAAGTAGCGATGGCGATGGTGCGTGTGGTACTCAGCCAGGAGGGTTACAGCAAAGCCGAGCAGATCATCGACCTGGAAAACGTATTGCGGGTCGTGGAATCCCGTCCCGTCAACGACACTTACCGCGATCCTGAAAATTATGCATTCCTCGTGTTCGGCACGCCGGGTAACGATCCCTGGGGCTGGCGCATGGAGGGGCACCATTTGTCGCTGCATTTCTCGTCGATCGATAACCAGGTTACCTTCACGCCCAGCTTTTTCGGGAGTAATCCGGGCCAGGTAATGGCCGACGTGCCGCAAAAAGGCAAGCGGATATTGAAAGCCGAGCAAGATCTGGCATTCGACCTGCTCCATAGCCTCGATGCCGCCCAACTCGGCAAAGCGAACCTCGGAGCGAAAGCACCCAACGAAATATTCACGTCTAACGCCAGAAAAGCCTCCCTCGCTAAAATGGAGGGCATAGCCATGGGGGAATTGAATGCGAACCAAAAAGCGGCATTCAAAAAACTCATTATGGCCTATCTGCAACGCTACCACGTGACTCTCAAAAACCAGCAATGGGCCGAACTCGAAAAGAACGGCCTGGACAAAATCCACTTCGCCTGGCTTGGCGACCAGCAACCCGAAATCGGCACGGGCCATGGGCATTACTATCGCATCCATGGTCCTACATTCCTCATCGAATTCGACAACACGCAGAATGGCGGGAACCATATTCACTCGGTAGTGCGGGATCTGACAAGCGATTTTGGGGAGGATTTGTTGCAGGCGCATTATGAAGCGGGGCATAAGAAGTGAGGTTTTAGAACCTAAAACTTTGTATAGTCGGATAACAAATTTTTAAGAAAATGGCTACGACAGAATTGAAAGAACGCTTGATAGATAAGATCAGAAGTATTGATAATGAGGGTATTCTGGCAGAGGCTTATAGGTTGCTTGGTGCGGAAAGCGACATTCAGGATCCTTACATATTGAGCCGCGAGCAGCTGGATGCCATCGAAGAAGCGAGAACCCAAATCAAAAATGGTAACTACCTCACCCATAATCAGGCCAACAAAGAAATAGACGAATGGCTAAACAATAATCTGGTCTGCCGGAGCGCACACTGATCGAAAACATATATTGGAATATTGGGCTAACCGAAACAGATCCAAAACGTACTGCCGGAAGCTGAATCGGCTTTTCAATGAAGCTGTTCAACTGGTTGCCATCCATCCCAAAATAGGCTAGAAGACTAGTAAAGAGCATATTCGCATCAAAATCGTTCGCGACTATTTCGTCATTTACGAAGAGACTGAATCGGAGATACATATTCTTACGATTTGGAATAGTCATCAGGATCCGGAAAATTTGGAGTGGGAATTTTAAACACGATGACTCCAACACCGCACCGCTACTTCATTATCAACAAGCCGCAAAACATGGTTTCTCAGTTCGTCAGCTCGCATGATGTGCGGTTGCTGGGTGCGTTGGATTTTGAGTTTCCGGAGGGGACGCATGCTATTGGGAGGCTGGATAGCCTTTCGGAAGGCCTGTTGATCCTTACTACCAACAAAAAAGTAACCAATCTGCTTTTCCTGGGCGAAGTGCCGCACAAGCGCAAATATTGGGTAAATGTAGGCCATGTAGTGCCACCCGAGACGGTGGAGCTGCTGCGCACGGGCATTCCTATTCGCGTGAAGGGCGGCGGTTACTACATTACAGCGCCCTGCGAAGTCGAAATCATCGACCGGCCCGCGAGTTTGAGCAAACATCAGAATGAAACCCAGCCCGATGTCCCGAATACCTGGCTGAGCATTACACTCACAGAAGGCAAATATCACCAGGTGCGGAAGATGGTGCGGGAGGCCAATCACCGTTGCCGGCGCCTTATTCGGGCCAGTATCGAAGATTTGGAGCTGGGCGATCTGCCGCCAGGTGGAGTGAAGGAGATTGAGGAGGAAGAGTTTTTCAGATTGCTGAAAATAGAAAACTGGAAGTCAGCGATTTCGTCCGATGATTTTCCGTTGGAGCCGTCCATCGAAAATCCGGTAGACTAGCAGCCGGTAGCATTAGTTTTAATCCACATTCACATTAAACTGATCGCGTCATGAACCTCATTGGAAACATTATCTGGCTTATTTTCGGCGGATTTGTCGTTTTTCTCGAATATATGGCCGCCGGGCTGGCGCTCTGCCTGACTATCATTGGCATCCCGTTCGGTATCCAGTGTTTTAAAATAGGTATTATGACACTCTTCCCCTTCGGCCAGCATGTGCGGGAGGTACCGGGCACCACGGGTTGCCTTTCTACTGTTTTTAACATCATCTGGATCTTTCTGGGCGGAATATGGATCGCGCTGACGCATTTGATTTTCGGCATTTTGCTTGCGATCACGATTATCGGTTTGCCGTTTGCAAAACAGCATTTCAAGCTCATGAGCCTCTCTTTTGCACCATTTGGTAAAGAAATTTATTCATGAAAACCATTGTCATCACCGAGCCGGGCCCACCGGATGTACTGCAAATTCGGGAACGCGACAGGCCCCGGCCGGCCCCTTCCGAAGTGCTGATTAAGGTATATGCGGCGGGCGTGAACCGGCCCGATGTGTTCCAGCGAAAGGGGAACTATCCACCCCCGCCCGATGCACCGCAGGATATTCCCGGCCTGGAAGTGGCCGGTGTGATTGAAGAAATTGGTACAGATGTGACAGCATGGAAGCCTGGCGATCGCGTGTGCGCATTGCTCGCGGGTGGAGGTTACGCGGAATACGCGCTCGCGCAGGCGGCGCATTGCCTGCCCGTACCCGCGGGGCTGGACTACGCTCAGGCAGCTTCGCTACCCGAAACGGTATTCACGGTTTGGCATAATGTATTTCAAAGAGGGCAATTGCAGGCCGGACAGCACTTTCTGGTACACGGCGGCAGTAGCGGCATAGGGATTACGGCGATTCAACTGGCCAAAGCATTCGGTGCGAGGGTATTTACCACGGCAGGCTCGGATGAAAAATGTGCGGCCTGCACTGCATTAGGCGCGGATATCAGCATTAATTATAAAACCGCCGATTTCGAAGAAGTACTGAAAAAGCTGGGAGTAGATGTGATACTCGATATGGTGGGAGGGGACTATATTCCCAAAAACCTACGATTACTGCGGGAAGAAGGTCGCTTGGTTTTTATCAATACCATGAAAGGCGGTAAAGTGAAGGGTACCGATGAGGTGGATTTTAGCCTGATCATGCGGAAACGCCTGACAGTCACCGGCAGCACGCTTCGGAACCGTGATCATGCCTTCAAAGCTGCATTAACCTCGGAAATTCGTGAAAATGTATGGCCGGTTTTGGAGCAAGGACTATTCAAGCCGGTGATCGCTCGCGCATTTCCGCTCTCTGATGCGGCCCAGGCACATGCATTAATGGAAACCAGTGATCATATCGGCAAAATTATTCTGCTGAATCAATGGACGTAAGCCGGTGATTGAGGATTTTTGAAATCTGGTCGGCCTGGGCGTATACCATTAAATGTCCGCCGCCTTCGATGATATTGTCCGGTTTTACGATGATGATCGGGATAAGCTTGTCGGCCGTACCGTGAATGTGGAATAGGTTTTCGACCCGCTCTTTGCGGTCCCAGCCGCTCATACGCGTCAGCGCCCATTTCAGGAACTTGGTGTCGGTATCGTGCAGAATCTGTTTCAACAGCTTTTTCAATTCCGGCGTATCCGCTCCGAAATAATTATAAGTTACCCGGTTGGCCGATTTCAGTAACGGCGCCGAAAGGGGCGACATCAGCAAAAACTTGATCATCACCTGGTAAAACTTCGAGAGGGGAACGCCGGTTGACATACTCGAAATGAGCGTAACCTGCTGCGGACATGCGATATCTGCAATTTCAGAAGCGACGACGCCTCCGAAAGAAAGCCCTACCAACTGAAAAGGCTGGGATGTGTCGATTTGTTTGCTTAAACGGGCGGCATAATGCTGCAACGACTCTTTTTTCAAAGGCCTCACCCATTTGATATACTTCACATTCAACCTCGGATCGAGTTTGAGTTTGGTAAATACGCGCTCGTCGGCACCGAGGCCGCTGATAAAATACACGTTCATTTTCTTTGCAGAAATGTCTGTTGCAGCGCTATCAGCCGCGCTTATCGCGCTTGGGCCGGAAAATGAAAGTAATGCCAATAGAAGACAGGAGTTACGTATATCCGAAAACATGATGGAGTGCTTTCACTTGAATATACGAACTCCTGCAAAAATAGTGCCGCTATTTTGCAAAATTGAAGCGCACGCCGCCCATCGGCCATCGACCGGGCATTACAGAACCGAGGATATCGCTGTATTGCTTGTCAAAGGCATTATCGGCCTGGACAAATATGCCCAGCTGGCGTTTCAAAAAAGCATATTCGGCTTTGGCGTTGAGTATAAAGTAATTTTTTGAAATGGCTGCTTCGATGGCCAGTGCTTCACGCTCCGCCCTTTTTTTGTACAAACCGTTGACACTGAGTGAAAACCCGCCGACCTGGTAAATGGCAGAGAAATTGGCGAGGAATTTGGCATGTGACGAAAGGTAAAATGACTGGATCTGGCTTTTGTTATCGCTATCAAGCCATGTGAGACCGGCGTTGACCAGCAATTTCTGGTTGTCGGAAATGGTGTTCGCTGACTGGATATCCAGCTCAAAACCGGTCGTGTTTACCTCGGCGATGTTCAATGCGAGGCCGAATGTGCCCGTCGGCGAGAGATTATCCTTGCGTGGCATTTGGGCGTATGGGGTGGTAACGTAGTCGATCAGGTCTTTCTGGCGGCGCTGGAAGAATGTTCCCGAAACTTTGAGCTGCGCCGCGGGGCTGCTGGTCAGGAACCAGTCCGCACCGGCCTCGTAGCTGAACGAGCGCTCGGCTTTGAGATCGGGGTTGCCGACGCTGCCGCCTGTGACGAGTTTCTTCGCGTAGTTGTTGAAACGCTCAGTGAAATCGGCGTCGCGGATGGTCTTGCCGGCGCTTGCACGCAGTTGCCAACCTGCTTTTTTGTAGGATAAATTGATTTGGGGTGAAACCTCGGTACCGATGCTTTCGCGCCAGTCCATGCGCACGGAAGGGGTTACTGTAAAATCGTCCCCGATATTCTGTACCACCGACACAAACGGCGCAAGCTGGTTCAGCGTATGGTTGCCGCGGTCGTTGGATTTGATATTACGCTGCTGAAAATTAACGCCCGCGATCAGATTGGTGCTCGAAGTAAGGCCCTGCTGCAACGTAGCGAGCCCCTGCCATAATTTCGATTTGCTGCTGTTGGCAATGGAGTGCGGGTTAAAGAGGTAAGTATCCTGCACCGATTTAAAGCCACCGTCGAGCGAAAATGCCGTTTTGTTTTTCTGGTAACCCAGTCGGACCTGGTTCCACGACATTTTAACTTTCTCACTAGCCGTGTCGGATTTCAAAACGGTGTAGAAATTTTGGGCCGCAAAGTCGCGGTGGTCGTAAGAACTGCGGACAGAGAGGTTCCAGTTTGGTGAAATGGCATAGCTCAGCGACAAAGAAGCGGTATTGTTGTGGAAATAGCCTTTGATGCCACGCTGCTGTACGCCGGAGGCATTATTGGACAGAAACCCGCCCGAAACTGCCAGCTTGTTGCGCTGCACGAATGCTCCCACATTGGCATTGAACAACCCATATTCACCGGCACTAACGCCGCCATTTACCTGCGTTTTTTGCACGGCGTCGCTACCCGTCGTACCATTCAAACGTGCCGCAAATGTTTTGGAAATCACGTGAATCACCCCGCCTACTGCGTCGGAACCATACAATGCCGACGAAGCGCCTTTCAAAACCTCGATCCGCTCGATCTCGGCAGGCGAAATAGGGATATAGCTATTAAAATGGCCCGTGTTGGGATCGTTGAGGCGAATGCCGTCGAGAATCACGAGCACCTGCTGGAATGTACCGCCGCGCAAAACAATGTCACTCTGCGAACCTTGCGGCCCCCGTGCCTGTATTTCGACGCCTGGCACGTAACGGAGCAGGTCGTCGATGCTATGCACCGGCAACTGCTGAAAATACTCGCCTTTGATGACGGCAATATTGCGGCCGGTTTGTGATGCACGCTTCTCGACAAGGGACGAAGTGACCGTTATCGGGTCGAGTGATATTTCCTGCGCCAGGGCCAGATTGGCGATGAGGGACAGCAAGAGGGTGATTGCGTAATGTTGCTTCATAGGTTATTTGTAACGATTGGTGTTTTTTGACCGCCGACGGCTGACCGCCGACCGCCGATTGTCTGAGTCCGACCATAGACCATCGACCATGAACCATCGACCATGAACGATGTTTTGTGCTAGACCTTAGGCTGGCTCAATAATCTTAACCACGGTCCATGGTCTGTGGTCGGCCGCAGGCCTCTGCTCGGCGGTCGGCGGTCAGCGGTCAGCGGTCAGCGGTCAGCGGTCAGCGGTCAGTCGTCATATTTCACACAAAACTATTATCTTGCCGGCCCGTTTATATGCTCCGGTTTAAATCTAATGAGTAGTCCGGTTGAAATACCATTCAAAAATGTAATCCTGTTGGACCGTGCGTCCGGGACACCTGTTTATCTGCAAATTGCGCACCAGATGATCAACGCCATTCAACGAGGCGTGCTCGTTACGGGTGTGCAACTACCTGGTACACGCGCACTTGCGGAAATGCTCGAAGTGCACCGCAAAACCGTCGTGGCCGCTTACAACGAACTCGATGCGCAAGGCTGGATCGAAATGCTGCCGAACCGCGGAACGTTCGTGACGCGGAAGAGTCCGGTGGTGAGGGGCAGTGCATTGTCGGCGAATGTGAGCGATTTGAAACAGTACCCGCGGCAAACGGGCTTCGCGTTCGAGGAAAGCATGCTGCTCGATCGTCCGCTGTCGCTCTCGCGCGTGGACCTGGAATTCACCGACGGCCTCCCGGACGTGCGCCTGGCACCCATGGACAAGCTCGCGAAGGCCTATTCGAGTGTTTTGAGAAGAAATAACAACCGGAAATACCTTACCTATTCGCATGTGGAAGGAAATATTTGGTTCCGTGAGCGGCTCGCGACTTACCTGAACAACACCCGCGGCCTGCACATCGGCGCAGAGAATATCATCACGACCCGCGGCATTCAGATGGGCATTTACCTCGCATCGACGTTACTGCTGAAAAAGGGCGACAATGTGGTGGTAGGCGACCTGAGCTATTATGTTGCTAATATGATTTTTCAACAGGCTGGTGCGAATATCCTTTCGGTACCCGTGGATAATCAGGGGATTTCTGTGGAAGCAGTGCGGCAGTTGTGTGAGCGCACACCGATCCGCATGCTGTACATCACGCCGCATCACCATTACCCGACGACGGTTACCCTCAGCGCCGAGCGGCGCGTGGAGTTACTCAACCTGTCGGTGCAACATGGGTTCATCATCCTGGAAGACGATCACGACTACGATTTTCATTATAACAGCAGCCCGGTATTACCGCTGGCGAGCGCCGACGGAGCGGGAATGGTCGTATATGTGGGCTCGTTTTGCAAGGCACTCGCGCCCGGGTTACGCTCGGGGTACGTGGTAGCGCCGCAGAACCTGATCCGGGAACTGGGCAAGATGCGACGGATTATCGACCGGCAGGGCGACCTGATGATGGAACAGGCATTGGCCGAACTGCTCGATGAGGGCGAAATCCAGCGGCATATTAAGAAGGCCCAGAAGGTTTACCATCAGCGCCGGGATTTGTTTACCGAATTGTTGGAAAGTGATTTCAAACCCTATCTGACATTCAAAGCCCCGCCGGGCGGCTTGGCGATCTGGACGGAATGGCGGCGCGACATTAACCTCATGCGCGTGAGTAAGGAATGCCTGCGCGAAAACCTGCATTTGCCGCAAACATTGCTGTTCCAAACCGGGCGCCTCAGCGCCATGCGGCTCGGGTTCGGCAGCCTGGATGAGAAGGAGTTGCGCGAAGCTAGTTCCATTCTAAAAGCGGCGCTGGAAAAGACCAGCTAATGCAGTAATCGCGGTTGGAATGCTGATTTATTCAATTAATTTGGGATAGATTCCTATTTCGTGCATTTCAACCTGACTTCCGCATGAACAAACGTACTTTCATTAAACTTTCATCCGCATTAATGACGGCTCCTTTACTTTCCCCGCTAAGTGGCTGGGCCAATGGCGACAAGCTCCGCAACTGGGCAGGCAACCTTGAATACAGTACCGAAAAGCTCGATTTAGGTAAAAATTTGCAGCAGGTACAAACGCTTGTCAAGAAATACCCCAAGCTCAAAGTGCTCGGCACGCGGCATTGTTTCAACGACATTGCGGATACGAAAGACCAGTTCATTACGGTCGTCGGAGCGGAGGAGGTGATTGATTTGGATACCAAAAATAAAACCGTGACTGTGAATGGAGGCCTGAAATATGGGCAGTTGGCTCCATTGCTACACCAGAAGGGCTTTGCATTGCATAACCTGGCGTCGCTGCCCCACATTTCCGTTGCGGGTGCATGTGCGACGGCCACGCACGGGTCGGGCGAGAAGAATGGGAACCTCGCTACGGCTGTGTCGGCAATGGAGATAGTGACCGCCGAGGGGGAGGTGGTGAAGTTGAGTAGGGAGAAGGATGGGGAGAAGTTTAATGCGGCGGTGGTGCATTTGGGTGCATTAGGGGTGGTGACGAAGGTGACGCTGGACGTGCAGCCGACGTTTTTTATGGCCCAGGTTGTGTATGAAAATTTGCCTTTAAACCAGCTGAAAGAGCACTTTGACGAAATCGAGTCGAGGGGAGATAGCGTAAGCCTTTTTACAAACTGGGCTTCGGAGGATATTACAGAGGTGTGGATAAAATATAAAACGAACAGTGAAAAGCCTTTGAAAGCGCGCCCGGAGAAGGAGCTTTTCGGAGGAAAACTGGCTACGAAAAACCTGCACCCGATTCCCGAGCTTTCAGCTGAAAACTGCACCGAGCAAATGGGTGTGCCGGGCCCCTGGTATGAGCGTATGCCGCATTTCAAAATGGGTTTTACGCCCAGCAGCGGTAAGGAATTGCAAACCGAATATTTTGTGCCGCGGAAGAATGCCGTGGATGCGATCCTGGCCATTTCCAAAATGGGGAGCCAAATCAGCCCGCATTTGTTTACATCCGAAGTGCGGACTATTGCCGCCGACAATCTCTGGCTGAGCCCGTGCTACAAGCAGGATTCGGTGGCGATTCACTTCACCTGGAAGCAGGATTGGCCGGCTGTAAGTAAGTTATTGCCAGTTATCGAAAAGGAGCTGGCGCCGTTCAATCCGCGGCCGCATTGGGGCAAGCTGTTTACCGTTTCACCCGGTTTGCTGGAAAAACGGTACGAGAAACTGCCGGAATTCAGGGAGCTCGCCGCACAAATGGACCCGAGAGGGAAGTTCCGCAATGCGTTCTTGAATCTGAATGTTTTTAAAGCATAAATATGGCGCGAAGCTCCTGCTTCGCGCAACCTATTCGCAGGCCTCCGGCCGGCCAGGTGGGCGAGTTCACGTAAATCGCTTTTTCGACCGGCCAGAGGCCTGCGAATAATGTGTATGAAGCAGGAGCTTCATACCAACATCAGGAATTAAATGGCCACTCCGAGCGTTTACTTTTACGTGACTCATCTTCCATAAGTAAACAAATACTTCTGATGGCTACCAAAACGAAGGCACTACCACCCGCTGGCGTGGACCTCACCGCCGACAAGATTACCGAGTTATACATGCATTACTGCCTGGAAAATCACAAGAAGCCGGAATCGGTTTACCTGTTTTCCAAAGAGCACGGTTTCGCAGAAAAGGATTTTTACAAGTTCTTTACCTCCATCGATTCGCTTGAAAGGCGCGTTTTTGTGAGTTTCCATAACCTCGCTGTAAACCTGATCAACCAAAGCGGAGAGATCGATGGCGTCGGTTTTCGGGACAAATTATTGGCTTACTACTTTACGTTGATCGAAATCCTGACGGCTAACCGCAGCTATGTGGTTTTTGCATTAAAGGAGGAAAAGAATAAGCTGAACGGTATTCTGAAGCTGAAAGAGTTCCGTAGCAGTTTTAAGGATTATATCCACGAAATCAGCGACGGTTACCTGAAAGCAAAGAGTGAACGCATTCGCAAGGCACAGCAGGACGCGCTGGAAGAAGGCGCGTGGATTCAGCTGTTGCTCACATTGAAATTCTGGATCGACGATGAATCCGTAGGTTTCGAGAAAACGGACTTGTTCATCGAAAAATCGATCCGCGCTACATTTGACCTGATCGATACGACGCCCCTCGAGAGCGTGATCGATTTCGGGAAGTTTTTGATTAAAGAAAAATTGAAGTAGGAATGGAGACGATTGACAGCATACCTACTTCCAAAATCCGACGTGCCACCCGGCTTATTTCGACAGGAGTCAAGATTGGGGGGAATTACCTGAAGTATTACGGCGAGAAGATTACCAGCCCTGAAACGGCGAGGGATAACCTCAACAGTAACAATGCAGAGGATATTTATGATAGCCTCAAAAGCCTGAAAGGTAGCGCACTGAAGCTGGCTCAGATGCTGAGCATGGAGAAGAATTTCCTGCCCCAGGCTTATGTGGAGAAGTTTTCGCTTTCCCAATTTTCGGTACCGCCGCTTTCAGCGCCATTAGTGGTGAAGACGTTCCGGAAATATTTCGGAAAATCGCCGCTGGAACTGTTCGATACATTCAATCCCAATGCGATCAATGCGGCAAGTATTGGTCAGGTGCACAAGGCTGTGCATGAGGGGAAAGAATTGGCGGTAAAAATCCAGTATCCCGGCGTGGCGGAGAGCATTTCTTCGGACCTTGCGCTGGTGAAGCCGATTGCGATGAAGATGTTCAACATTCAGGCCAAGGGTTCGGACAAGTACTTCAAAGAGGTTGAAACGAAGCTGACCGAAGAGACGAATTACATTCTTGAAATAGCCAACAGCACCGAAATCGCCGACGCTTGCGAGCATATTCCGAACCTGCGTTTTCCGAAATATTACCCCGAGTTTTCGAGCGAGCGCGTGATCACAATGGATTGGATGAGCGGCCAGCATTGGTCGGAGTTCTGCAAGTCGAATCCTGACCAGGACACGGCCAATAATATCGGGCAGGCATTGTGGGACTTTTACATGTTCCAGGTACATCAGCTCCGTAAGGTCCACGCGGATCCGCACCCGGGCAATTTCCTGATCGATGAAAACGACAACCTGATCGCCATCGATTTTGGTTGTATCAAAGAGATTCCCGAGGATTTCTATATTCCGTATTTCGAGTTGGCCGAGCCTGAAAACCTGAACAATCCAACGATTTTCCATGCCAAGCTGGTTGAACTGGAAATTCTCACGGAGAAGGATACCCAGGCGGAAACCATCTATTTTTCGAATCTTTTCAGGGAAATACTCGCATTACTTACGCAACCGTTTCAGGCCGAAACATTCGACTTTTCGGATGAGGCGTTTTTCCTGAAACTCGCCGCGCTGGGCGAGAAATATGCCAATGACAAAGAGCTGCGCAAGATGAACATGAACCGCGGCTCCAAACATTTTATTTACATCAACCGCACATTCTTCGGGCTGTTCAGCCTGCTGCATGACCTCAAAGCGGTGGTGGATACCAAGCAATTTGTAAGCTGACACCAATCATAACCAGTCGTGAAACTTTCATGGCTGGTTTTTTTCTTCCGGGTCGCCTGCCGCCGGATCGCCTGCCGCCGTTTTTTTCAGATTCACAAAACGGAACAAATTATTGTTGGCCTGCTCGGGCGTTTGGTCGCCGAGCAGAATGCCCCATGGTTCGAGTCCCGGCACCCGGTCGAAAATCACTTTCATCATAGCAATCACCGGGATTGAAAGGAACATACCCGACAATCCCGCCAGCGCGCCGCCCACAAGCACGCCCACGATGGACACCAACGCATTAATCCGCACTTTGGAGCCGACGATGAACGGCACCAGAAAATTGTTATCGATCACCTGCACGGCGATAAACACCCCCACTACGCCCAGCAGCACATCAATTTCGGGATGGCTGATGAACGTCACCGTTACCGCCAGTGCCGTCGCGACGAGGCCACCGATATAGGGTACCAAATTGAGGATCGCGGCCATTACGCCTAGCAAAATCGCATACTGCACATTCAGGATCAGCAATCCTGCCGAGTTGAGGACTGCCACCGCGGTTGTTTCCAGCAAAAGCCCTACCATGTAACTCTGGATGATGGATTTGATCTGTCCCAATATTTCCAATACACGTTGCTTTTGCTCTTCCGCAAACAGCACCACCGTGAAATGGATCAGCATCGCCCGATAATAAAGCAGCAGGAAAGTATAAATAGGAATGAGGACCAGCGTGCCGAGCGGCCCTGTTACTACCCCAAGCGTTTCCGGTCCCTGGAATGTCTCGAGCGTTTTGCTCTGGGCATTTTTCAGATATTCGGCTTGCTGGCGGTAGCTCACACTGTACTCGCGGCGGATCCAGCGTCTTGCGTCACGGTAAAAGAGGTCGATGTTCCTTTTGAGCTTTGGCCATTCGTCGGAAAAATCGGCCAGCTGCATGGAAATGAGTACCGTAACTGCCGAGACGATCAAAACAGCGATCAGCAATGCCAATGTGATCGAAAGCAATTTGGGAATTCCGATGCGGATAAACAGGCCTTCGAGCGGCCGGAGCAGCACGGCCAGCAGCCCGGCCAATGCCAGCGGCACAACAATATCCTGCCCAAGATAAATCGCGAGCATAATGATCCCGATCGCGAGAAGGGTTAGGGAGAATTTTTGATAGAAGGGTTGGGGGTAGATTTCCACTTGATAATAATTGTTTAACCGGCTGATAAAGGGATGCTTCTTACTAGCACTTTTTAGATAGTTTTTGAAAAATACTTATTGCAACACACACTTTCAGTTTTTCAATGGTAGTCATAAGCTATAAAAAGGTCCGTGAATTTGGGCGTGTATATCCTCATTTTTTTGAAGCAGCCGATAGGTATACTATTGTCGAAAAAGCCGACTGGCGCAATTTTCATGATATTAAACGATTTTTCAATTCAGTAGACTGCGTGGGCGCATGCTGAATATGATAAGGTAGATATAAGCAGACTATGGAAAATCAATTAAAATTTGACACTGAGGCTGAGTACGAAGTGGTAATGGAGGAGATAGAACGACTCATGGATAAGAGTGAGGCAAATTTATCCGAATCTGAGTTGAATAAGATACTGGAAATGGCGCTGGCGACGCAGGCTTACGAAAAAGAACATTATTATATCGAGCCGCCCAGGACACAAGAAGGCAAGAATGAGCTTCGAGCTTACGAAAGGAATCTCTTGGAAAAAACTCCTGCCAGCTTATCTTAAACCTTTCCCCAAACAAACACTCCGCGACTCCTCAGGAAACTCTCCGAAATGCGGGATGTCGGCGTAACCCAGCTTCTGGTATAACGCGATAGCTTCCGGCTGGCCAACGCCTGTTTCCAGAATCACCGACTGATACCCCAGCTCGCGGGCCCAATTTTCAAGTTCCGCAACCATCACTGATGCGATGCCTTTGCCGCGGAAACCGGGTTGGACAAACATCCGCTTTAATTCAATCTTTTGCGCGTCGAATTGCTTGAAGCAGCCGCATGCGATGGCGATGCCGTTTTCATAGGCTAATACCACGGTGGGCAGGCCTGTGATACGGTTATATTCTTCGTAATCTTCCTTGTTAGTCTTGTAAATGCGGCAGAGCTCGTCGTCGAGCTCGCTGGTGAGGGATTGGAAATCGGGGTTGTCGCTGGTGGTGCGGATGTATTCGGGCATCTGTTTTCGTATTTCGCTTTAGTTTGCGAAGATAAGTATTTGGGATGTTATGGGAAGCACTTGTAGTTTTGCAGGCATATGTAGGCCTCAAATCATTGAAATGAATATTCGGAACTTCATTGCTACGCTATTTTTGCAGTTGTTACCTTTTACGGTCAATGCCCAGCAAGGTTTCAAAATCGTCCCGCTCGGCGTAAACGGCGGTACAACTGACGGCAACCTTTCCGCGTACATGCTCGCTCCCGCGGGGTCGGATGCTTACGTGTGCATGGATGCGGGCACGGTGAGTAATGGTATCGAAAAAGCCATTCAGGAGAAAACGTTTCAGGCAAATGCAGAGACGGTGCTGAAAAAATATATCAAAGGTTATCTCATTTCACACCCGCACCTCGACCATATTTCGGGGATGATCATCAACTCGGTGGATGATACAGTGAAGCAGATTTATGCGATGGAGCATTGCATCGGTGTGATGAAAACGCATTATTTCAATTGGGAAAGCTGGCCTAACCTGGCGAGTGAGGGTAAAGCGCCTGCATTGAACAAATACCGCTATCAAATCCTGGTAGGGGATGTAGAAACACCGGTGGCTGAAACCGGAATGTCGGTGCGGGCGTTTCCGCTGAGCCATTCGAAGCCTTATTCGAGCACGGCGTTTCTGGTGAGGCACCGCGATGATTATGTGCTGTATTTCGGCGATACCGGCCCGGACGAGGTGGAGCAGACCGATCATATGAAAAGGGTTTGGACTGCCGTCGCACCGCTCGTGAAGTCGGGAAAGTTGAAAGGCGTTTTTCTGGAAGTCTCCTATCCGAACGCGCAGCCCGATCGGCATTTGTACGGCCACCTGACGCCGAAATGGTTTATGAAAGAGTTTGAGGTGCTGGGAGGACTTGCCGGAAAGGAGCATTTACGAAACCTGAATGTGGTCGTTACGCACATCAAGCCCGTAGGAAATAATGAAGAAACGATCCGAAAAGAGCTGGGTGCGGCCAACAGTCTGGGACTGCGGCTGATCTTCCCTGAGCAAGGCGTAAAGTTCGAGCTGAAATAGCATGCAAAAGGCGGGAACCAGTCCCGCCTTTTGCTATTTGAATAAACTAACCTGCCCACTCGCGACTCTCGGGTCATAAGGGACTTGCAGTTCCATTCCCAGCTCTTTGTTCAGTTTTTGGATCAAATACGAGGATAGCAGGGGTGACGCTTCCTCATGGTTCTGGTGCACAAAAAAGTAGATATTCTGAATACCTTCTTCCGTCCAGAGTTTCAGCCTTTCAAACCAGTCGTCGAGGCGGGTGTAGTCCGAATCCACATTGGCGCCATTGTAGCGGATGAATGCCGTCGGGGTGGTGAGCCGCATGTGCAGCAGGTCACGACGGCCGGCCGAATCGGTTACGATATGCGTAATGTTTTTCTTTTCGAGTAGGCTGTACAGGTCTTCGCTGTTAAAAGAGCCATCGTACCAGCCGGTGTGGCGCAATTCCAGGGCGAGCGGAAAGCCGGAAGGCCACTCTTCGAGGTACGCTTTCAATATTTCCCAATTTTTAGGGCCGAAATTGTCGGGCATTTGCAGGAAAAGCATGCCGAGTTTATCCTGTAAATGGGCAATGCCGTCGAGGTAAACGTCGGTAGGCTCTTTGGCATCTTTCAGCCTTTTCCAATGGCTGATGCCCTGGTGCAATTTAGGGAAGAACTTGAAGCCCGCCGGTGTTTTAGCGTACCACGACTCGATGGTTTCGACAGGGAAGTTATTGTAAAAGGTCGCGTTCAGTTCAATGCTGTTGAACTGCGTCGCGTAGTAGGCCAATTCATCCTTGGTGCCTTTGGGATAGAAACCTTTAAGATCGGTTTTGTTCCATTTGGCACACCCGATGTAGATCCCGGGTTTTTCACCCTTTGCCGCATTGAGCAACGCTTTGTTGGCGGGATTGTCGGGTGGTAATGTAAAATCTATGCTGTCGGCGTCGTCAACTTTTCCAAATTTCATGACTGGTCAGGTTAGGATGAGTAAGAACCGGTCTGGCAGGCCATTTCGACCTGCCAGATATTGATAATGGGGATATTATCTTCCGAAATCGTCCTGCACGCGAACGATATCGTCTTCGTCCGAAGGATTGGAAGGGTCGGTATGTTGCCAGATTTCAGCTACAAAACCCCATTCGTTCACACCCACAAGGCGGTGACGCTCTCCTTTTTTGAGGTTGATAACCGTGCCGATCGGCAGTTGCTGCAATTCGGTCTCTTCGTCGGTATCGCTGATCACGATGCCGGCGCTTCCGCCGATTACTTTCCAAATTTCGGCTCGGCGGTGGTGGTATTGCCATGAAAGACGTTTATTAGGTGCCACCACGAGAATTTTAGGGCTCAATTTCTCATAACCGGCAAAGTCGGCGAGCGACAAATGCGGGAAAAATGTAGAGATGAATTTGGGTGCCTGGCTTTCATCGAGTACGAAGAAACCTCCCCATGGACGGGAGTGGTCTTTGGCTACGACGGTGAATCCTTGCGCATCTATAAACTGCTGTACTTTTTCAAAAACCTCATTTTTATCGGCATCAGCCGCAAAAGATTGTATCATAACCGTGAGTAATTAGTGATTCAGGTGAATTTCAAAATTAGGATAAAAAACAAAAAGATGCCCCAAAATATTCAGGGCACCTTTTGAATTATATCTACTAATTTTTCCTATTTGTCCCACCAAACTTTGGTAGTAAAGTCGTCGGGCAAAGTGGCACCCGTCTGGTAGTTAGGGTTACCTGCCACTTCGCTGGTCGGATATTTGAGCCTTACGGGAATCGTTCCGTTGGTAACGTTGCCCGGGTAGTTGGTGGGCGTCAGCTTGGGAAAGCCGGTTCTGCGCCAGTCGTTCCACGCTTCCCACCAGTTGAAGAACTTGTTCACCCACATTTGCTCTCCGATCATTTCCAGCGCCGGTTTGGCCGTGCCGTAAGGATAAGTCGTCAAGTAAGCAGTTACCGCGGCGTCCGATACCGTCAGCGACGCGTCGTACGGGGTGTACATTTGCATGGATGCCTTCACCCCCGCTTCATAGTGCGATTTCGCTGTTCCATTAATTCCGCTTCCGATCTTCCGCTCGATCGCTTCTGCCAGCAGGAATTCCACTTCGCCATAGTTCATGATCATGTAAGGATCGGAATCCTGCAACATTTTGACGTTGATGCGGGAGTAGGTTTTGGAAGCAATCACGGGTTTGCCCTCCAATTGGTCCAGCATGGCCTGGTCGTACCCGTTTGGTAATCCTTTTTGTTTCAATGGGTCGGTTGTCACCGGCGTGAATACGCCGCCTGCCCAGTCGCCGATACCACTGCTGAGGATCATCAGACGGGGATCATCATCGGCTACGCTGTTTGCATTGGCGCCTTTCAGGAAGTTCACCATCGTTGCGCTCAGGAATGCCGGCTGACCGCCGTCGCCGGGATCAAACGCCCGCGAAATACCGTTCTGGTTCACCCATTCGCTGGGGCCATCGGCCAGAGGGACCCACATATTGTCGGCGTTGCTGGTGAACACGCCGCCGGCTACCGCTTTGCTGACATACGTGGCGGCTTTGGCCGCGTCCACATTCGAGATACGCATGGCAAGGCGCAGCATCAGGGAATAGCTGAAACGCTTCCATTTATTGATATCCCCCTTATAAATGAAGTCGGCATCGGAAAATCCTTCGTCGCCGTTCGAGGTATTCATGGCCGCGGCCGCTTCGTCCAGTTCTTTAAGCAAGTCGGTGTAAATGACGTCCTGCGTGTCGTATTTAGGGAAGAAAATCCCCTCGGTACCCTTGTTGGCCTCGGTGTATGGTACGCTTCCGTAGAAATCGGTCAGGCGGGCAAAACTGAATGCACGGAGAATGCGGGCTGCATTGCGCATGTTGAGATACTTACCCTCCGCAAACCCGCCGGGACCCGATTGTTTCAGGATTTCGGCGATGTTTTTCAGCTGGTCATTATAGGTAAATTCAAATGGGGCTGCATTGGTTTCGAGGTTCACCGAGTATTTATCTCCGGGAGCGATGCCGCCGCTGGCGTTGCCCAATTGCTGGATCGCGTAGGCGCACCAGCCGATGTTGGTCCGCCAGTCGATGTAACGGTTATCACCACTGGAACCGTTGGAGGCTATCGCCAGTTCCGCGGAAGTGAAGATAAAGTTGAGGTCGACCTGGTTCAGGGCCTGGGGGTTGATGTTGAGGTCATGCAGTTCTTGTGTATCGCAACCCGTCATCAACACCGCTGCCAACCCGTATTTGATATATTTTTTGAAGTCTTTCATGTTCTTGGAATTAGAATGTTGCTCTCAGGTTGAAACCATAACTGCGTGTGGAAGGGAAACCGAAGTAATCGAAGCCTTGTGAGTTTCCGTTCGAGTAGGTCGACTCCGGATCGACATTGTCGATGTTTTTGAAAAGAATCGCGAGGTTCCGGCCTACAAACGATAGGGTTAGGTTTTGGAGCGGTGTTTTTTCAAGCAGTTTTCTTGGGAAAGTGTAGCCCAATGAGAGTTGTCTGAGTTTAATGAACGAAGCATCGTAAAGGAACTTCGTTGTTACCGGGTTAGCTTCTCCACCCACAGACTGCCAGTAGTCATAAGCTTCACGTGCAGTGAGTGTTTTGGTGAAAGGTTTGTACTCGGAACCTTCCTGGGTAACGCCGGTAACTGTTAACGGAGCCTCGCCGTCGCGTCCCTGCAACGATTGCTTGCTAACTCCCCATTGTGTGAGCCGCATGTTGGTTCCCGACAAAATATCTCCGCCCCATTTGAAGTCGACAAGGAAGGATAAATCGAAGCCTTTGTAGTTAAATGAGTTGGTCAAACCGCCGGTCAGCTTGGCAATACCGTTTCCGATAATCTGGTAATTGCTTTCCGAAACCGGGCGTCCATCGGCAAAGAACACGGGCTGGCCATCGGGTGAGTATTTCTGAACCTTACCGGTAATCATCCCGAACGGATGGCCGACAATATTCTTGATGAAGGCGTTTCTTGTTCTCGGTTCCTCCATGACCAGCTCGGTAGAGCCTTCGATCAGTGCTTTCACCTTGTTGTTGTTCTTCGCCAGGTTTAGCGAGACATCCCAGGTCAGGTTGTTGGTTTTGAGTGGAGTAGCCGTTATCAGCAACTCAATCCCCCTGTTCTGCATTTTGCCAAGGTTTACGGATGTACTACCAAAGCCGCTGGCGCGTGAAATGGTGGCATTCAGGATATCGTCGGTTGTCTGTTGGTCATAGTAGGTGAAATCAACCCCCAGTTTGTTATTGAACATGCGGAAATCGATACCGAATTCGGTTTCTGTAACGGTCAGCGGTTTCAGGTTCGGGTTAGGAATGTTACCGTTGTTGCCCATCGCCGAAGAGAAAGAAGCCATTGGGTGATCCAGGTGCGGGTTTCCATTCAGGGAGTAGGTCATGTTGGTTGAATACTCGTCGATGGTAGCATTACCCACCTGTGCCCACGAAGCACGTACTTTACCATACGACAACCAGGCCGGCAGGTTTTTGAATGCATCGGAGAAGACAAAGCTCGTTCCTACGGAAGGATAGAGGATGCTGTTGGTAGCCGGGTTCAATACGGAGAACCAGTCATTACGTGCGGTTGCATTCAGGAACAGGTAGCCGTCCCATGAAATTTCGGCAGAACCCAGCAGCGAGTTGATGCCTTTTTCTCTGAAATCATAATCCCACAGCTTGGTTTTCAGGTTCTTGATCGCCGGGAAGAATGCCACGTTGAAACCGGATCCGTAAATGTTTTCGTATTCGTATCTTCTTCTCATCCGGTTACCGCCCGCGAATACATTTACGCCCACTTTGCCAAATTCTTTATTGAAGCCAACCGTATATTCCAGGTTCAGCTCCTGCACATTCCACGATCCCGCATTACGCGCACCGCCCAATTGGTACCCTGTACCTTCCGGCGTGAGTCCTTCCGAGCGGCGCTGATATTTGTCGAGGCCGACACGTCCCTGGATATACAGCCAGTCGGTGACCTGGTATTTCAATGCGCCGGAGGTAATGAAACGGTCTTTATTATCGGTTTTGATAAACTGGTGGGTTACCCAATACGGGTTTTGGCCCCAGTTGTTAGCTGCCTGCTGGTACTCCTGACCTACTTTTTTACCAAAAATACTCAGGCTGTTGGCATCTGTGCCGACTGGAATTGCACCGGGTTTGGCAGGATCGCCGTAGTAATCCAGTACATTATAGTTGCCGGGGATGCGCCATACCGACTGGATCGCATTACCAGGCGAATCGGACACGTTCGGGCGGTTTTTAGCTTTTTCCTCTGAATACAGCACTTTGGCGTCCAGCGTCAGCCGTTTGCCGAATTTCGAATTGGTGGAAAGCGAGAGGTTGATCCTGTCGTAACCTGAATTCGGGATAATGGTAGTGCTGTTCAGGTTAGTAACAGACGCCCGGAAGTTCTGATTTTCATTTCCGCCCGACAATGCAATGTTATTGGTGAAGGCGTGGCCTGTTTTGTAGAAGCGGGAAAAATTGTCGCCTTGATTGGCATACGGTCGCATTTTACCGTCGAATCCGATTACCTGGCTGTTGTCGTATTTGGGTCCCCAGGAATCATCACCCCAGTCGTAGGCCTGTGCCTGGGTGGTGGGCTTGGACGCTACGCCATTCACGTATGAGCCGCTGCCGTAGCTATGTTGCAGGTCGGAGAGGTCATTGAATTTTTCAAAAACATAATTAGAACCGATTTCTATACCAATACCTTTCCTTTTGGTACCGCGTTTGGTTGTAATGTTGATTACCCCGTTTGCAGCACGTGAGCCGTAAAGGGCCGCGGCATTGGCACCTTTCAGTACCACCACCGACTCAATGTCGTCCGGGTTGATACTCGAAAGACCATCCCCTTCATCGGAACCGCCCCAGAGACCGGCCTGTCCGAAGTTGTTATTATCCATCGGGATACCGTCGATGACATACAACGGCTGGTTGTTGCCCTGAAGGGATTTGTTACCGCGGATGATCACGCGTGACGAGCCTGCGGGCCCGGAGGCGATCTTACTTACGTTCACCCCAGCTACCCGTCCGGCGAGCGCGTTACCCAGGTTGGGTTCGCGGGCGGCTGTCATGTTTGTGCCGGCTACCTCGGTAATGGAGTAGGCGAGCGATCTTTTTTCGCGGCTGATACCCAACGCAGTGACGACCACTTCATTCAGTGCTGTTGCTTCGGCTGCCAGTGAAATGTTGAGAATAGTGGCATTGGCGACAACCTCCTTGGTAACGTAACCGATATAGCTGAAAGCCAGGGTTTTCCCTTTGTCGACAGTAATACTATATTCACCTTTGTCATTGGAGGTAGTACCTCTGGTGGTACCTTTTACGACCACATTCACACCGGCAATTTCACCGCCGGCGGCGTCGCTTACTTTCCCGGATACCGTCATTTCCTGCGCATATCCCCTGAGAGAGAGCACAGTAAACAGTATCAGCATTTTAACGAGTAGATTTTTTTTCATACAATCCGTACATCGATAGGTTAAATGGATACTTTATTGAGGAATAGTTGCTGAAAACTGAGTCAAATATACCGCAGTTGACTCCATATGTACATAGTGCTTTTTTATCTAAAAATAACACATTTTTAACACCTTTTTAATGAGCATATTGAAACTATTCTACTTTGAGATAGGACTATTCCGTATCGAAAGTGACCGTAGAAAGGTATACCTGGCGATGTGAATTTATGCTGACACGATCGAAATACTGGAAGTTCGGTTGTATATATACGTCCTCGGAGGGTCTATGTTAAAACGGGATGTGCCAAGCCGTCTTTCGTTTGGCCCGGAGTAAGGAAAGCAAGGTTGCGGTCGATTAGGCTGGTAAGGGTTTTCCGGGAGGAGAGGGAGGTAAAACCATCCGGCGGGGTGTGGGTAACATAGTCCAAAAGCTGCTCCACGGATGTGGTGGCTACGTGCAGCCGGGTGTCGGAGGAGCCATAGTAGATGAATACCGAGCCGTCATCATCCATAATCCAGCCGTTTGAAAATACTACATTGGAAACATCACCCGTGCGTTCGATGCCTTCCGGTGCGAGGAAGTAGCCTGCGGGCTTGTAGATCACCTTTGCGGGATCGGCGATGTCGGTCATGAAAAGGTAAAGCACGTAACGCAGGCCGGCGGCGGTGTGCCTTACACCATGAGCCAGGTGCAGCCAGCCCATGCGGGTTTTGATCGGTGCAGGGCCCTGGCCGTTTTTGGATTCATAAATGGTATGGTATTTCTTGGCGTCAATGACCGTTTCGAAGGTTATTCGTGCGTTTTCGATGCAAGGAGCCAATCCCAATGCAATACCGCCGCCGCGCCCAGCCTCGATGAACGAGTCCTGTGGGCGGGTGTAGAATGCATATTGGCCGTCGATGAATTCGGGATGCAACACGACGTTCCTTTGCTGGGTGGACGGTGTGCTCAGGTCGGTAAGCCGTTCCCATGTGCGCAGGTCACGCGTGCGTGCGATCCCGCATTGCGCTACCGCACGCGACTCATCGCCAGGCGTGGCGGCCGGGTCTTTGCGCTCGGTGCAGAACAGGCCGTAAATCCATCCATCTTCATGTGCCGTAAGCCGCATATCGTAAATATTCACATCCGGTTCCCGAGTTTCGGGCATTTCGAGGGGATATTGCCAGAACTCGAATCCATCGGTGCCGCTGGCGCTTTCGGCCACGGCGAAGAACGATTTCCGGTCATAACCTTCCACGCGCACGACAAGCAAGTACTTGCCGCTGAGCTTAATCGCTCCCGCATTGAAAACGGCATTGATCCCAAACCGCTTCATGAAATACGGGTTGCTGCGGGGGTCGAGGTCGTATTCCCAGAAAAGCGGCACGTGAGCGGCGGTGAGTACCGGAAACATGTAACGCTCGCAGAATCCGTCGCCCGAGGCCAGTTTTTTGTTGGGCGTTTCGGTTAGCCGTTCCTTTTCGCTTTTGATACGCTGAAAACGCTCTTCGAAGATTGTCATGGTTGTTTTGTCAGGGATTGTGCATACTCACTGATGCGGGAGGTTTTTGTACCATGTTTTCCAGAGGATGAGGGAGGAGGTAAAAAAAATGGCTGTTGCCGCGAGTGTTTCCTGCGGCATTTTGAGAATGCCAAAAACGGGTATGGCGGTAATGGCCGTCTGTGCGACGATGCCGAGTGCTACGTTGAAGAGGTCTCGTGCAAAATCATTGTTCGGTGAAAAAGAGGGATCGTTTTTGAGCACTTCTGTCCGGACGGGCCCCCAGAAACCCCACGGATTGACGGTCCGGTAGAATGCTTTGAGAATTTCCATATCCGTAGGCTTCGCGGCAAGCGTGCCGCCCACCGCCCCGATTATTGAAATGCCCAGAATGACAGGGAAGTAGTAGAGCGGCAATGTGTCCTTCAAAATGTGCGGGCAAACCAGCGCGCATATGATACCTGTCAGCATTCCCCAGAAGAACCCCGAACTGTTGAATCGCCACCAGTACCATTTCAGCACATTGGAAGCAATATATCCGCCCAATAGCGCGGATACGATCCATTGGAGAATGCTGTTCACATCTTTTGCCAGTAAGCCCAGCAATATGCTGATACACACGATCACAATGCCGGAAAGGTAGCTTATCCTGCTGATTTGCCGGTTGCCGGCGCCAGGATTGAGGTACCGCAGGTAAATGTCGTTTACAAAATAAGCCTGTGCGGCATTGAAAGTCCCTGCAAAAGTGCCCATGAAAGCACCCATGAGGCCGATCAGTACCAAACCCAGCAATCCGGATGGGATATAGGTATTGAGTACGGCAGGTAGTATTTTCTCGAAATCGGTGCCGATAGCAGCCGAAATGCCGGGCTGACGGAAATAAAGCAGCGCGAAAACGGCGATGCCGGTAATGAAGAGATACCGTGTGGGGAGTAGTACTACATTTACGATCATGCTCATCAGCGCCGCTTCTCTTGGAGAGCGGGTTGAGAGGATTTTTTGCATGTCATAATTGGGGGCCGGACCTGCAAGGCTTGCGAGAATGCCTTTTGCGGCCATTAAGGCAAAGAAATAGCCGAAGGGAGTGAAACTGTCGTTACGCAGCTTTGCGGCCGCGGCCGGGAGGCGGTCGGACCAGTCGAGGCCAAGGTCTTTCCCGAAGAAAAGATTTGTCCAGCCGCCGGGTACGGGCAGGCTATCTGCACCGGGTAATGCGCTATGAGCCATAGCAGCCACCGACACGCAAACGATTACCATGATCAGGTAATGCAGCATATCAGCCCATACGATGCTTTTCATGCCGCCAAGCAGGGCATAGCAGGCGGTGAAAACTGTAAAGAGTATTCCGTAAAAGTGGGCGGTATAGGCTGGCGGCAGATAGAATGGGAGAAATGCCCGGACGACCTTCCAAGGAATGAAGATTTCAATGAATTTGCCCAACCCGATAAAGCCATAGGCCATAAAACTCAGGCAGCTCAGTAATGCAAATGCGATGATGATCTTGTGCGAAAGGCCGGCACCATGGCGGTAGCCGAAACGGAACAGCATCCATTCCGCACCGGTAGCCGCATTGGAGCGCCTTAGCCACATCGAGAGGTAGATCATCATGAATATCTGATTAAATACCGGCCACAGCCAGGGCAGCCAAATGCTTTTTACGCCATAAACCACCATGATAGCGACCATCCAGGCTGTGCCGGAAAGGTCGAACATGCCGGATGCATTGGAAATACCCAGCATCCAGAACGGCATGGATTTCCCTCCGAGCAGGTAGTCGTTTTTGCTTTTCGCAGCCTGCCGTTTGAGGTAAATGCCGATCACCAGGACCGTTACCAGGTAGAGTAATATCACGAGGAGGTCGATCGCCTTGATGTTCATCGGTGCGCGTGGTGATCGATCCGCGTATGGTACAAACTTATTGACAAAACTGCCGTTGGGTATAATACTTTTTTATCCATGATTAGACCAATACTAACAGTTTATAGGATTTTAGGAAGGGTTACGGGTGGCATTATCAATAATTAATCTTTAAATTGTTACCTCAATATAACATAGCGGAGGGACACCGGCCGCTTGCTTTTCAATTTAATCTAAAAAATACAATTTAGCCTATGAGTGAAATCTACCGAGAAATTACCCCTTTGACCCAGTACGATTGTTTCACTGTCTTCGACCGCAAAAAGACGATTTTTGACTTCCCGCTGCACAGCCACGAGGAGTTCGAATTGAACCTGATCCTGTCGGGAAAAGGAGTGAAGCGAGTCGTCGGCGATCATACCGAAGTGATCGACGACGCGGAGCTGGTGCTGGTGGGAAACAATCTGCCGCATGGGTGGCTTACACATTCCTATCGCTGGCAGGAAGGAATGCCGGAGATCAAGGAAGTGACCGTGCAATTTCACCGGGATTTGTTTGATGACAAGTTTTTGAAACGGAACCAGCTGTTTTTTGTCCGCTCGCTGTTGGAGAAATCGGCCAAGGGAATCTCGTTTTCGAGGGAAACGATCGAGCGGATCAAGCCGCGGCTCACCAGCCTGGCGCAAAAAAGCGGGTTCGATTCGATGCTCGAACTGATGTCGATCCTGCACGATCTTTCCGTCTCGCGTGATATGCGAACGCTTTCCAACAGCACATTCACCGACGAAAACATCAATTTTAACAGCCGGCGCATCGAAAAGGTGTTCGCCTATATGCGCGACAATTATGATAAGGATGTGAATCTGGCGGGTGTGGCTAAGCTGGCGGGAATGTCGGAGGTATCGTTCAGCCGGTTTATTAAAAAGCGCACGGGCAAGACATTCGTCGAGAGCCTGAACGAGATCCGCCTCGGGCACGCCTCGCGGTCGCTGATCAATACTTCAAACACGATTTCGGAGATCGCTTACAAATGCGGATTCAATAACCTTTCGTATTTCAACCGGATTTTCAAGAGCAGAAACGGTTGTACACCCAAGGAGTTCCGGGATAACTATTCGGGGACGAGGACGTTTGTGTAGCGTCCGACGTTTTTGCGGCGGAGAGGACTGAGTCAGGAGGTCAGTAAGTCAAGTATTGTGTTTTGGATAAATGAAAAAGTGTTCAAAGTTTTGGGGTAAACCCTGACTTTGAACACTTTTCGTCTTAACTACAAATGACTTACTGACTATTCCTGACTATGTGACGTCGTTAGACTTTCAGCATCCAGCCAAAGATATCCTGCTCTTTGCCGGTACGGAGGTCGGTCAGGTAAGTTTTTACTTTGCTTACGAACGAATCTTCTTTGATTTCCGGCAATGCGTAATCTACGCCTTCGTATGCGATCGTCGCAAATGGGGAGATTACCACCGCAGTTCCAGCCCCGAATGCGGCTTCGAGTTTACCGGCTTTTAATGCGTCGATGATTTCTTTTACGCTGATGCGGCGTTCTTCCACTGGAATACCCCAATGCTCGGCGATAGCCACGATGCTCTTACGGGTGATACCGTCCAATGTAGTTTCAGAAACGTGCGGAGTAAGCAGCTTACCATCCAGCATAAACATGATGTTCATCGTTCCCGATTCTTCGATGTACGCGTGATCGCGGGCATCGGTCCAGATCAGCTGGTCGTAACCTTCCTGCTGGGCCAGTTTCGCCGGATACAATGATCCTGCGTAGTTGCCTGCACATTTGGTAGCGCCCACGCCGCCTTCCGCAGCGCGGATGAAATGTGTTTCCACTTTCACGCGCGGCGGTTTGGCATAATAAGTGCCTACCGGGCTGGTGAAAATGATGAAATAGTATGAATCCGATGCTTTGACACCGATGTAAGGGTCGGTAGCAAACATGTATGGACGAATGTAAAGTGAGCAGCCGGGCTGCGAAGGCACCCAACCTGCATCCAGGCGAAGCAGCTCGGTGAGACCGTTCATGAAAATTTCTTCCGGGATCTGCGGCATGCAAAGGCGTTCAGCCGATTTGTTGAGGCGTTTCCAGTTGTCGATCGCACGGAAAAGCAGTACCTCGCCTGCATCGTTTTTGTAGGCTTTCATTCCCTCGAAAATAGCCTGACCGTAATGTAGCGCGGCGGTAGCAGGGCTAAGTGAGAGGTCGCCGTAAGGGACGATGCGCAGGTCTTGCCACTGTCCGGCTTTGTATTCGGCGATAAACATGTGGTCGGAGATGTTCCGTCCAAAAACGAGGTTGTTGAAGTCAACCTCCTGCAAACGGGATTGGGTGGTTTGCTGAACTTCTATTTGTACTGTGTCGGCTGTCATGATGCCAAAAATTTAATTTTTCAAACGCTTTCCGAAGCTTATTCTTGGAGAAAAGGCAGGATTTGGAGATCCCGGCGCATTCTCTCTAAGTCCCGCAATTTAAAGAATTTAATCTATAAATAATTGATATTTAGTATAACAATTATTTTTGCCTGGAAACCCTCGGTTGCCAAGTAACTTCCTCGATTCCCAGTTCGTGCGTCATGGCCCGGCAGAGCATAAAAAGGTAGTCGGAAAGGCGGTTGAGATAGCGGATTACGACGGGCTCCACTTCCTCGCCCTGCTGCAAATGGATCACCGCACGCTCGGCGCGGCGGCAAACCGTACGCGCAATGTGCCCGAAAGAAACCGAAGCATGCCCGCCCGGCAATATGAACGCCCGCAGCGGAGCCACTTTTGCATCGATCGCGTCCATTTCCTTTTCCAATAGCGTAATGTCTTCGTCGAGCAAATCGGGAAGAATTTTCTTCTTTTGGTCGGGCTCAGAAGCTAAATGCGAACCGATCGTGAACAATCGGTCCTGAATTTCTTTGAGCAGGTCTTTGCGGGCTTCATTTACAGGCTGATCGCGGAGCATTCCGATGTAGCTGTTCAGTTCATCGACCGTCCCGTACGCGTCTATGCGCACATGGGCCTTACTCAGGCGCGTGCCGCCGATGAGCGAGGTCGTGCCTTTGTCACCGGTTTTGGTGTAGATTTTCATTGAGGGAGATTAGGCCTTTGCTTTCTTCGCAGACTCGATTTTAACAAGCTCTCCGATGGAGTATTTTACAGTTTCTAAACTCCAAAATTCCTTCTCAATTTCGCGCATTTCCTCCGCAGTAAGGCCATTTTTAATAACAGCGACTTTATTTCCCTTTAACGTTTTCATAATAGTTGCGTGTAGCTTGTCTATTGGCTGGCCAACAGCTGACCGGTCTGATAAGTCTGTTGTTGACCGTGAATACAACATATTTTACTTTTTGTGAGTTTCCCATACCAATTGCATAGAAACGTTGTTCTTCACCCCTTCTTCTCCCGATCTTGACGATGAGGTTCGGATCTTCGAAGACACTTTCAATCTCCTCAACCGTATTTTCCCTCTCAGGATAATCGTAAATAATATGTCTTAGGTTGTGATAATCCCACTCAAAACGCATTCATAAAGTTATAATGTGTGTTTGTTGAAAGCCAATTAGGTTTTAGAAACTCCCCGACCTAATTTTGCGGCTTGATTTACTATGGCGAAAAGACCTCTATTTAGGTTACCAA
>Ga0209676_1000809_pt1 | contig 40893 bp, 35 predicted proteins | sample AraplaCvi_mLB_r2_FD_184282 | JGI IMG/M metagenome (GOLD analysis project Ga0209676, IMG submission 184282) | Arabidopsis root microbial communities from North Carolina, USA - plate scrape MF_Cvi_mLB_r2 (SPAdes) (version 2) | ecosystem: Host-associated > Plants > Roots > Endosphere | place: USA... | reverse complement strand
TGCGTTCCAGCGTCTGGTCGGCGTTGTTGGAGTGCAGCGTCGCCAGGCACAGGTGGCCGGTTTCGGCGAACGCGATGGCCGCCTCCATCGTCGTGGCGTCGAGGATTTCGCCGATGAGGATGACGTCGGGCGCCTCTCGCATCGCGTTCTTGAGCGCGTTGTGGAAGGCGTGCGTGTCCAGGCCGACCTCGCGCTGGTTCACGATCGACTTCTTGTGCTTGTGCAGATATTCGATCGGATCCTCGATGGTGAGGATATGGCCGGAAATATTGCTGTTGCGGTAGTCGATCATCGAAGCGAGCGTGGTCGACTTGCCCGAGCCGGTGGAACCGACGATCAGCACCAGGCCGCGCGGGGCCATGATGATGTCCTTCAGCACCTGCGGCAGCTGCAGCTCCTCGATCGACGGGATCACGCTGCGGATCGCGCGGATCACCATGCCGACTTCGCCGCGCTGCTTGAAGACGTTGATGCGGAAGCGGCCGGCTTCGGGCAGGGCCAGCGCCATGTTCAGTTCGAGGTCACGCTCGAACAGCGGAACTTGGCCCTCGTCCATCAACGAGTATGCGATCTTCTTGACCATGCCCGGAGGCAGGCCGGTATTGCCGAGGGGATACAGCTTGCCTTCGACCTTGATGTATACCGGTGCGCCGGTCGTCAGGAACATGTCCGACGCGTTCTTTTCCGTCATCAGCTTCAGGAAATAGCCGATGTCCATGCAAGCAACCCCTATTCTTGCGCCTTCACGCCCGGAACACTTCCCGTTGCAAGCGTGGCTGCGGCTTTACGACAATGGCCGGGCGTCAATCACAGGCACGGCCTCCCCAATGCGTCCAAGCTTCGCACAAATCCGATTTCCTCTGCTGGCTGCAGTTCTCGCTTCCGCACTCTGCTCGTGCGCGTCGTTGCCCCCGCCGACCGGTGAGCTGGCCTCGGCCCGCCAGGCCGTGACCCGTGCCGAGGATGCGGACGCCGACCAGTACGCGCCGCAGGAACTGGGCACGGCCCGGACCGAACTCTCCCAGGCCCAGGCCGCGATGAGCGGCGGCGACCAGGACGAGGCCCGCCGCCTCTCGCTGGCCGCAGCCGCCGACGCCGACCTGGCCTACGCCAGGAGCCGCGAGGCGCTGGCGACGGGCGAACTCAACCAGCGTCGCGCGGAAGTGACCGAGCTGCGCAGCCGTCTCCAGGAGGCCCAGCCGTGAACCTTCGTCCGATGATCCTCGCGGCCGCGCTGGCCACGTGCTTCAGCGCCGCGCCCGCCCTCGCCGCTGACAACCCCGACGCCGCGCGGCTGTCGCAGCGCCTGACGGCGCTGGATGCCGACTCGACCCTCAACACCTTCGCCGCCTACGAGCGCCTGCAGGCGCGCCAGGCGGTCACCACCCTCGACCAGGCCGCCAAGCGCGACCGTCCCGGCGCGCTGTACGTCGCCGAGCGCCGCGTCGCCATCGCCGAATCCGCCGCCCGCACGCAGGCGATGCAGCGCCAGGTCGACCAGCTGGATCGCGAGCGCGCCGAGCTGCTGGTCGAAGCCAGCCAGCGTGACGCCGCCCGCACCCGCGCCGAGAACGAGCGCCTGCGCCTCCAGGCCCAGATGCAGGCCGAGGAAGCCGAGCGCCTGCGCGTGCAGAGCGAGGCCGACGCGGCTTCGCTGCAGGACGTCGAAACGGCCCTGAAGGGCGTCGCCGGCGCACAGGCCGCGCGCCTGAACGCCGCGCGCGACCGCCAGGCCAAGCTGGCCCGCGAGGAAGCCGAGCTGGTCACGGGCGGGAAGCTGCCGACGGCCAAGCGCGACAGCCGTGGTGAGGTATTCGCTCTCGACAAGGCGAGCTTCGGCGCCGGCAAGGCGAGCCTCGGCAGCGGCGCCGAAACCACGGTGAAGACCGTCGCGGCCTACGCGCAGGCGTCTTCCTCGCCGGGGGTGCGGGTGGACGTCACGGCCGCCGACGCCAAGCTCGCGCAGCGTCGTGCCGAGGCCGTCCGCGACGCGCTCGTCGCCGGCGGCTGGCCGCAGGGGCAGGTCCAGGTCACGGGCAAGGCCGGCAAGGGCGACCGCACCGAGCTGGTTGTTCAGTCGAAGTAAATCAATATAAATCAATTACTTGCGATGAATGTGCGGAAGTGCGGCCAAGGCCGCCTTCCGCTCGTCGCGACCTTGGCGACACAGTGCACATCCCGCCCCCGCCACCCTTGCCGACCTCGGGAGGGAAGAGTAGGGTCGGTTATCCAAGCGGCCTGTTTTCCGCTTGGCGATGAGCCTGGTCGATGACGTCAACGCCCCTTTCGAAGGACCCCGCAGCCCCACGTCAGTACGGGGCCGGTCCTTGTGAGGCCGCCGACCCCGACCTGCTCTTCCACGACCCCGCGCGACGCCCTGGTCCGACGACCGGGGCGTTTTCGTTTGCGGGGCCTTCCGCACGGGCCCGGGCTTCGCGCCGGGGCCTGTTTACCCGCTGAAGGAGGCTCTACATGTTCGAAGAACGACCGCAGCCGGAGATCGAGGCGCTGATGAAGGCCAACCCGGAATTCAAGCAGCTCTATCAACGCCACAAGGATCTCGACAAGCGAGTGATGGACGCCGAACTGGGCGTGCTACCGATCGACGACATCACCCTGGCGCAGATGAAGCGCGAAAAACTGGCTGCGAAGGACCGCCTGGTCCGCATGTACGACCTGCAACACCACTGACGTCCACCTCTTTCCTCGCCGCGGGTGGCGACTTCCTCGTCGGTCTCTCCGCCCGCGTCTTCAGAAGAACCGGGGCGGCTGCGCCCAGCAGCCGCCCCGGTGCGAAGGATCCCTCCCTCCCGCAGGCGCCCGCATGGTCGGGCGCCCATCGGCGTGTCCGGATGACGGGGGCGGGCCGGCCGTCGACGCCGCGCCGGACTTTCCGCGCTTCACGCGGGCCTTTTACACTGCCCGCATGAGCATCCATCAATCCGTACTCGAACTGATCGGCGACACGCCGATCATCAAGGCGCAGCGCCTGGACACCGGCGTGTGCGAGCTCTACCTCAAGCTCGAATCGCAGAACCCGGGCGGCTCCATCAAGGACCGCATCGGCCTGTCGATGATCGAAGCGGCCGAAAAGGCCGGGAAGATCCGCCCCGGCGACACGCTGGTGGAGGGCACGGCCGGCAACACCGGCATCGGCCTTGCGCTGGTCGCGCAGCAGAAGGGCTACAAGCTCATCCTCGTCGTGCCCGACAAGATGAGCCGAGAGAAGATCTTCAACCTCAAGGCGATGGGCGCGCAGGTCGTGCTCACGCGTTCGGATGTGGCGAAGGGGCATCCGGACTACTACCAGGACCTCGCAGAGCGCCTGGCGCGCGAAACGCCCGGTGCGTACTTCATCAACCAGTTCGGCAATCCCGATAATCCCGCCGCGCACGAATTCGTGACCGGTCCGGAAATCCTGGCGCAGATGAGCGATGTCGGCGGCCTGGACGCGATCGTGTTCGGCTGTGGAAGCTCCGGCACGATGACTGGGCTGTCGCGCTTCTTCGCGAAGCAGTCGCCGAACACCGAACTGATCCTCGCCGACCCGGTCGGTTCGATCCTCGAGGAGTACATCAACCGCGGCACGCTCTCGGACAAGTCGGCGAGCTGGATGGTCGAAGGCATCGGCGAGGATTTCCTGCCGCCGATCTCCGACTTCACGCGGGTGAAGAAGGCCTACGCGATCAGCGACAAGGAAAGCTTCCTCACCGCGCGCGAGCTGCTGGAGAAGGAGGGCATCCTCGGCGGCTCGTCCACCGGCACGCTGCTCGCCGCCGCGTTGAAGTACTGCCGCGAACAGACCACGCCGAAGAAGGTGCTGACGCTGGTGTGCGACACCGGCAACAAGTACCTGTCGAAGATGTACAACGACTTCTGGATGCTGGACAACGGTTTCCTCGCGCGCCAGCCCACGGGCGATCTTCGAGATCTGATCCTGCGGCCGTTCTCGCAGCGCGACACCGTCGTCGTCGGCCCGAACGACCTGCTCGTCACCGCATACCAGCGCATGAAGCTGTACGACGTCTCGCAGTTGCCGGTGATGGATGGCGACAACATCGTCGGCATCGTCGACGAGAGCGACGTGCTGCTGCACGTATACGGTGATGAATCGCGTTTCCGTGATCCGGTCTCGACCGCGATGGTGAGCAAGCTCGACAAGATCGACGTGCGCTCGCCCATCGAATCGCTGCTGCCCGTGTTCGACCGCGGGCATGTCGCCATCGTCGTCGATGGCGAGAAGTTCATCGGCCTGATCACGCGGATCGACCTGCTCAACTACCTGCGCAGGCGCGTGCAGTAATGAACGCCGCGGCGTCCGCGCACTGGTTGCCGGGCGACCGCCTGCCGGACGTGCGGCTGCGCGCCGCCGACGGCGCCAGCCACACGCTCCACGCCCAGTTCGCGGGGCAGCCGCTATGGATCGCGACGCCCGTCGATGCGGCAACGGCCGCGGCGTTGCCGTCGCCGCCGGCGGGCGTTTTCGCGCTCTACGTCGGGCCCGTCGCGCCGATCGGGGCGCCATCGGGATGGCACGCGTTCGCGGCCGACGCGCAGTGGTGCACCGGCCTGGGCGCCGGTTTGTTCTGGCGGGTCGATGCGAACCTGCGCCTGCAGGCATCGCAATCGTTGCCGCTGGAATCGGCGCCCGCGCTGCCGGCGGACATCGCGCCGCTGAGCGGCCCGAGCATGCTCGCGATCGCGCCGGTGCTGCAGATTCCCGGCGTGTTCGAACCGGAGCTGTGCGCGGCGTTGATCCGCCATCTCGAAGTGGACTGCGGCGGAGGCGACGTCTCCGCCGTGCTGGTGATGCAGGGCGGCGAGCAGCGGCTGCAGGTGGATCCCGACATCAAGCAGCGGCGCGAGACGAACCCGCGCGACCCGCAGCTGGACGCGCGCATGCACGAGCGCCTGATGCGGCGCGCGTTGCCTGAGATCGCGCGCGTGTTCAACTTCGAAGTGCGCCGGCGCGATCCCTTCAAGCTGCTGGCGTATCCGGAGAATGCTGGGTATTTCCGCGCGCATCGCGACAACGAAACGCCGGATGTCGCGCATCGGCGCTTCGCGCTGTCGGTGAACCTCAATCATGGCGACTACGCGGGCGGCGAATTCCGCTATCCGGAATTCGGACCGCACCTGTTCTCGCCGCCGACCGGTGCCGCCCTGGTGTTCTCGTGCTCGATGCTGCACGAAGTGCGGCCGGTCGCACGCGGCACGCGTTACGCGATGACCACGTTCCTGGCCTGATCAGGCATGAGGACGCAGGCGCGCGGCCAGCTGCGGGCCGTCGTCTAGCGCTTGAAGCGCGGCTTGCGCCCACTGCATCCCGTCGGCGATGCCGTCCGCATGCTGCTGCGCGGCCGCGGCGAGTTCGCGCCGACGTGCGTTCGCATCGAAATGCGCATCCCCGTCCTTCGCATAGCGGCTGAGCAGTTCCGACGCCTTGATGCGCTGGGCCCAGTCCTCCGGCACGTCCAGCCCGTAATGCGCGGCCAGCCGCGCGACGGCCGGGGCCGGGTCGCGCAGCACGTCGGCGAAATCCAGATCGACCAGCCGCCCCGCCAGCGCGGGGTCGGCGATCAGCCTGCGCCAGCGCAGCTGTTCGACCAGCCAGGCCCGGGCCAGCCGGGCACCGGTGGTGTCGGCGGGCGGGAGCGCGCCCTGGCGCGCCAGGCGCAGCGGTTCGGTGGAAAGCGCCCCGTCGATGAGTTGCGCGTCGCGGAGCATCGTCGCAAGCCACGTCTGCAGGTCGACCCAGAGCAGGCAGGCGCGGCCGGTCGTCGGCAGCAGGCGATCGGCGATGGTGGTGACCACGCTGGTGGGTTTGACGATCACGGCCCGGCTGTCGACGAAGCCGCGGGCCAGCAGCGCAAGGACCGGCGCTTCCCACGGCGCGACGGCGGGATCTTCGCGGCCGTGGGCGAGGGCGAGCAGGGGCAGGGGTTCGCGCAGCCCGAGCACACCCGGGATCAGGTCCAGCAGCCGGCTTACCAGCGACGAGCCGCAGTGGCCGATATGGAAGAGCCAGTGCACCTCGCGCAGCGGCGCGGGCGAGATCAGCGCGGCCTCGAGTTCGGCCCGGTCGACCGTCCAGCCGGAGACGTCGCGGCGGCCCAGCGATCGCTGGTCGAGGAAGCTCGCCCGGCGGTAGTCATCGGCGTCGAAATGCAGCACCCAGCCCTGGTTTTGCGCGGGGTCGAACGCGAACAGCGGATACGCTGCACTGCGGCTGAAATCCGGGGGCAAACGCCTTGGAGGGCTCATGGGCGGTGCTAGAATCGGCGGCCGCCCATGCTAGCGGGAATGCCGGGAAGAACGGAACCGCGCGATGACGGAGCGACTCACCGAACGTTGGGCGCACCATGCCGCCTTGCCAGGCTGCATTTCCACTTCCGGACACGCGCGTCATGAGTGATCGGGTTCTCGTCACCGGCGGCGCCGGTTTCATCGGCTCGCACACCTGCGTGGCGCTTGCCGAGGCAGGCATCTCCTTCGCGATCCTGGACAACTTCAGCAACGCCCATTCCGGGGCGATCGACCGGCTGGAACGGATCATTGGATTCCGCCCGGCCGTCATCGTTGGCGATATCCGCGATCGGACGTTGCTGGAGTCGGTGTTCGCCGAAGGCGCCTTCACGTCGGTCATCCATTTCGCCGGCCTCAAGGCCGTGGGCGAATCCGTCGAGAAACCGGTCGAGTATTACGACAACAACTTCGTCGGTACCGTGCGGCTCGTCGAAGCGATGCGTGCATCGTCCTGCCGGACGCTGGTGTTCTCGTCGTCGGCCACCGTTTACCGTGCAAGCACGATCATGCCCCTGCGCGAAGACAGTGCGCTTGCCGCAACCAGCCCCTATGGGCGGTCCAAGCTGATGGTTGAAGAGATGCTGCGCGACCTCGGCGCGGCGGAGCCGGAGTGGCGCATCGCGCTGTTGCGCTACTTCAACCCGATCGGCGCGCATTCGAGCGGCCTGATCGGTGAGGATCCGCGTGGGATTCCCAACAACCTGCTGCCCTATATCGGGCAGGTCGCGACGGGGCGCCTGCCGCGGCTGAAGGTGTTTGGCGGCGATTACCCGACCGTGGACGGTACCGGCGTGCGCGATTACATCCACGTGGTCGATCTCGCGGCCGGGCACCTGGCCGCGGTGACTCGCCTGCGGGAGCGGGCGGGCTGCCTTACCGTCAACCTGGGAACTGGAAGGGGAACCTCCGTTCTGCAGATGATCGGCGCGTTCGAGGCCGCCAGCGGTCGGGTGATTCCGTACGAGGTCGTCGACCGTCGACCGGGCGACCTGGCCGAGTATTGGGCCGACCCGACGCTCGCCCAGCGCGAGCTCGGATGGCGCGCGCAGCTGACCCTCGACGACATGTGCGCGGACGCTTGGCGCTGGCAGGCGCGGCAGGCCGATTGAGTCCGGCGCGGCGCACGCTGCGCCCCTGCGCGAGCCTCCGTCGGAAGACCAGCCTGAGGCCCTCTGAAGGGCCGTCGAATGGCGGGCCAAACCGGCCCAAATCCGGGGAATTGCGTCCGGCGCGGGCGGTGGCCGATGCTAGAATCTGCGGCCGCATGCCAGCGGAACTGGAAGGACGTAATGACTGAACGACACGCCGATGGCGGGGCGGGGAAGCCCGGCCTTGGTACCCTCGCGATCCACGCCGGACAGGCGCCCGACCCGAGCACCGGGGCGGTGATGACGCCCATCTACGCGACCTCGACCTATGCCCAGAGCAGCCCGGGCGTCCACCAGGGCTTCGAGTACTCGCGCAGTCACAACCCGACCCGTTTCGCCTATGAGCGCTGCGTCGCGGCGCTGGAAAGCGGCACGCGCGGTTTCGCCTTCGCCTCTGGCCTCGCGGCGACCTCGACGATCCTGGAACTGCTCGATTCGGGCAGCCACGTCATCGCAATGGACGACGTCTACGGCGGCACGTACCGGTTGTTCGAGCGCGTGCGTCGCCGCTCCGCCGGCCTGGATTTCAGCTGGGTCGACCTCAGCGATGCGGCGGCGTTCGAGGCCGCGATCCGGCCCGAGACGAAGATGGTCTGGATCGAAACGCCGACCAATCCGCTGCTGAAGCTGGTGGACATCGCGCAGATCGCCGCGATCGCCCGCAAGCGCGGCCTCATCGTCGTCGTCGACAACACCTTCTGCTCGCCGATCCTGCAGCGCCCGCTCGAACTGGGCGCGCACATCGTCATGCATTCGGCGACGAAATACCTCAACGGCCATTCCGACATCGTCGGTGGCATGGCCGTGGTCGGCGACGATGCCGAGATCGCCGATCGCATGGCGTTCCTCCAGAACGCCATCGGCGGTGTGCAGGGCCCCTTCGACAGTTTCCTCGCACTGCGCGGCCTGAAGACGCTGCACCTTCGCATGAAGGCGCACTGCGAGAACGCGCTTGCTCTGGCGCAGTGGCTCGAGCACCACCCGCAGATCGAGAAGGTCATCTACCCGGGCCTTGAGGCGCATCCGCAGCATGAACTGGCCAAGCGCCAGATGCACGGCTTCGGCGGCATGGTGAGCATCTACGTCAAGGGCGGCGAAGCCGCCGCACGCCGGATGATGGAGCGCTGCGAGTACTTCACCGTGGCCGAATCGCTCGGCGGCGTGGAAAGTCTGATCAACCACCCGGCGATCATGACGCATGCGTCGGTGCCTGCCGACCGACGTGCGGCCCTGGGCATTGCGGACAATCTGGTGCGCTTGAGCGTGGGAGTCGAGGACGTTGCAGACCTTCGCCAAGACCTCGCCAACGCGCTTTGATCCGCACGCAGATTTGAAGGAATCGAGACACCAACGTGATATCCAAGCAAATGTCCTTGATGTGGAGCCTGGCCGGGCGAGACATCAAAAAGAAGTACAAGGATTCAGTGGTGGGCGCGGCGTGGGGCTTCTTCGTCCCGCTGATCATGCTTGGTATCTACACCGTCATCTTCAGCACGATCTTCAACGCCAAGTGGGGCGGGGTGCAGGTCCATAGCAAGGCCGACTATGCGGTCCTGCTCTTCATCGGCCTGATCATCTACACCATCTTCGCCGAAGCGGTCACCCGGGCGCCGACGGTGATCCTGTCGAACCCGAATTTCGTCAAGAAGGTGGTTTTCCCGCTGGAAGTGCTGCCTGGCGTCATCGTGCTGTCGAGCCTCTACAACGGCGCCATCGCGGGCATCGCGCTTCTCGTATTCCTGTTCTTCAGCAGCTTCGGCCTGCATTGGCAGATCATTGCCCTGCCGATCATCCTTGTTCCGTTCCTCGCGTTGACCCTGGGCGTGTCGTATCTGTTCGCGTCCCTTGGCGTGTTCTTCCGCGACGTGGACCAGCTGGCTGCGCTGCTCACGCGCGTGCTGCAGTACCTCACACCCGTCCTCTACCCGTCGGTCATCTTCCCGGATGCGGTCGGCCATTGGATGCGACTGAGCCCCTTGTCGATCTTCGTGGAGCAAGCGCGCGCGCTGGTGGTTTTCGGAGAGTGGCCCGATTGGCCGCACTATGCATGGGCGAGCGCCTGGTCGTTCGGGTTCCTTGCATTCGGCTGGTGGTGGTTCCAGCGTACCCGCAGGGGATTTGCCGATGTCATCTGACGATATCGCCATCCGCCTGGCGGACATCAGCAAGGTCTATCACGTCTACGAGAAGCCGCGCGATCGTCTGCTGCAGATGATCCTGCCGCGTGTACGCAAGATGTTGCCTGGAAACACCGGCGGTCGATGGGCCGGCGGCAGTCGCTCACGCGAATTCTGGGCGCTGCGCAATGTCAGCCTGGAGGTCAAGCGTGGCGATGCGGTCGGCATCCTGGGCCGCAACGGCTCCGGCAAGTCGACCTTGCTGCAGATCATCGCGGGAACTCTTGCGCAAACGACCGGCACGCGTGAAGTGAACGGTCGCCTTGCTGCGCTGCTCGAGCTGGGCAGTGGTTTCAATCCGGATTTCACCGGGCGCGAGAACGTCATTCTCAACGGAATGATCCTGGGCCTGACCGAGCGCGAAGTAATCGATCGCTTCGATGACATCGCCGCGTTCGCCGATATCGGCGATTTCATCGATCAGCCCGTACGCACCTACTCCAGCGGCATGGTGCTGCGTCTTGCGTTCGCGGTGCAGACGCAGATCGAGCCGGAGATCCTGATCGTCGACGAGGCGCTTGCCGTCGGCGATGCGCTGTTCCAGAAGCGTTGCTTCCAGAAGATGGAAGCGCTTCGCAGCAAGGGTTGTACTTTGCTGGTGGTTTCGCACGACCAGGAGTCCATCCGCACCCTGACCGATCACGCCCTGCTCCTCAGCGAGGGTGTGCCGTGCGCGATGGGACCTTCGTCGGAAGTGGTGCTCGAATACCGGCGGCAGTTGCATGAGGATGAGAAGGCCTATTACGCCGCGATCAGGGAGCAGCACGTTTCGGCTGCCGCCGTGGTGCCGACGGCTCCGATGCCGGTGGATGAGGCTCATGTGATCGTCCCCCCGCAGGAAGTCGAAGCGGGCGATGCTCCCGCCGACACTGCCGATGGGACTCCGCATCGGGCGGACAATCTCTCCTTCGGAGACCTGGACTGTTCGATCGAACAGGTGCGCACCTACGACGCCAACGGCGAGGAATGCGCCTATTTCCTGCCCGGCGACACGGTGCGGATCGAAGTGGCGGTCAAAGCCCACGTAGCGCTGGACAAGCTCAACATCAACGTGCGCATTCGGAACAAGGAAGGCGTGAAGATGTATTCGTGGGGCACGCTGAACCAGGATATCGCGTCATGGGCGAGCGGCGAACCCGGGCTGGGTTTCTGGGGAAGGAGTTTTGCCGCAGGCGAGTCCTTCATCGTCGACTTCGACTTCGAATGCACGCTGGGCATGAATTTCTACGAGGTGCAGGTATCCGTGTCCGAGGAACTGGAACGTTACCAAGGTGCACAGCGCATGCTGCATTGGCGCGACGAGGCCGCGTTCTTCCAGGTCGGCATGCGGTCGAAGGAGTACCCCTTTGGTGGTGTCTGTGACCTGCGCATGCGCGCGAATGCGCGATGACGCCTACGCTTGAAAAGGAACCATCTGTGCTGAGCATGTCTTCCCCCAAGATTTCGTGGCTTGCCCGCCGCTTGTTGAGTGCCTGTGGCGTGGGGCGCGTGCTGCTGATAGCGAACGCGCCGGTCGAACTGATGGCGGGGCTTCTGTTGACGGGGGCCGACGTCCACGCCCTTGTCACCGACGAGGACCTGGCAGAAGCGATGCGTGGCCACTTCCCGGGCCGCGTGCTCGACTCCGGCGATGTCGACGATCTGCGTTTCGATGCCGTGATCGTGCTCGCCGACGATCTCAAGCCCGCCGATGGCGTGCCGCCTGTGCTGGCTCCATGGCTGGCGCGGTTCGAGCGATCGTTGGCGGTGGTGTTCACCGGAGAATCCGCCAACTTCGAGGCCCGTGCGCAGTGGGAGCAATTGTTCATCCATGCGGGCCTTCGCAAGCATCCGATGATCGAGGTGGTGGCGAACTACTCGTCGCTTGACGAGCCGGCAGACCCGATGGTGCTGCTGTTCGAGCCGGTGCCGCAGCGCGCTGCAGAGGCCTACCCGCTGGAAGTGCTCATCGAGGAGCGCGATCTGCATACGGACATGACGCGCGAACCGGGACGGCGTTCCGACGCGCACATGACTCGCTACGCCCAGGCGGCGCAGTTCGTGCGTGCCGGCGACCGGGTTCTGGACCTGGCCTGCGGGCTCGGGTACGGCTCCCACATTCTCGCCAATGCGACACAGGCCTCGAGCCTGGTCGGCCTGGACGCCAGCGAATATGCAGTGAAGTACGCTGCCACGAATTTCGGGGCGGTCAGTGCCAAACCGATGGAGTTCCGCGAAGGCGATGCGGAGAAGCTGGACTTTCTCGATGACGGCAGCGTCGACTTCGCTGTCTCGGTGGAGACGCTCGAGCACCTGTATCACCCGGAGGCGCTGCTCGCGGAATTGATGCGCGTGCTGACGCCGGGCGGACGCGCCTACCTGAGCGTTCCGTTTGACTGGTCGGACGAGACCGGGCAGGACCCCAACCCGTTCCACCACCACGTGTACGACTGGAGCGTGCTCGAGCGCCAGGTCGTGGATGCGGGGTTCCTGGTCGAGAAGGCATGGACACAGGACGCCGGCGGCGGCCAGAAGCTTCATCACGCCAAGCGCGTGATCCGCGAGTTCAACCCGGCCACCGGGCCCGAGGCCGACGGCGAATGGCTGCTGGCACTGGTGATGAAGCCGCTTGGGGAGTCGCGCCTGGTTCTGCCCGAACGCGCGGATGTTCCCAACATCCTTGCGTTCGATCGCGATTATCACAATGCCTCGCTGGTCCGGGGGCTGGTCAGCATCGGATGGAGGGCGACCTCGAACGAGTTGCTGCGCGTGCTGGCTGAACGCACCTTGGCCCAGGCAACGCCATCCCAGGCCGATTTCGGTGCGGCGTTGTGCGTGAGCTGCTACCTGGCGCTGACGAAGGGCAGCTCCTACAGCGAGAAGCAATCGCTTGCGGAACGTGCGATGGCCTATGCCGAACAGGACCCGGCGAATCCGACCGTGCTGCGGTGGCAGGTCTCCTTGACGTTCGTTGCCGGGTTGCTCCACCTGAGCGGGGGCAACCGGGCTGCCGCCCGGGCGGCGTTCCAGCAGGTCGCGCGGTTCGACGTGCGCCCCTTCAGTCCCCTGCTGGGTACGAAGACGGTTGCTGCCTATTCGCTCCTCGGCCAGATGGCACTCGCCGACGGCTCACAAGAGCAGGCGCGCTCGTGGTGGGAGCAGGCGGTTGTCGAAGTTCAACGGCTGCTCGCCGATATCGATTGGCGTGAAGTGATCGGGCCTGCCGACGGGCGACAGGCCTTCGGCATGCCTGAGTTGGCGGACATGCTGTTGACGGCCGCCAAGGCAGTCAATGGCCTTGCGGCCCTGCGTCATGGCACCGTCCAACCGGGTTTGTTGTGGCAGTTGGTTCACAACACCCTGGACAGTCGAGCCGAATCGTTCCGCACCGAAGGGGCGATCCTGCAAGAGTCGTTCGACGTGCATCGGCGCTATTACGAGGAGCGCGAGCGCAGCAATTGCGCGGCATTCCAAGAGTTGCTGCAGTCCAAGGATTGGCTCGACGGCCAGTACCACCACCTGACCGGTGAAGTCAGCCGTCTGGGCAAGATCAACCAGTCGCTGGCCGAGTCGCGGGAATGGCTCGAGGGACAATATCACTCGCTGACGACGGCGCTGGCCGGTCCAGCCGGCCGCGTGACGTTGGCTGCGGATCGCGATGCCTTGTTGCAGGCGAAGGAGTGGCTGGATGGCCAATATCACTCCCTGACCGGCGAAGTTGCCGAACTGGGCAAGCTGAATCGTGAGCTGATCGAGTCAAATCAATGGCTTGAGGCGCAGTACCACTCCCTGACCGCAGCCGTCGCCGCTGCCCACGGAACCGCCGCCGAGGATGCACAGGCGACGACCTCCCTGGCGCAGGCAAAGGCGTGGCTGGAGGAGCAGTACCACACGCTGACACACGAAGTCGCGCGCCTGGGTGCCGAGAGCCAGGGCCTGCTCGAATCGAAGCAGTGGCTGGAGAGCCAATACCATTCCCTGACGGCTGCACTGACGCAATCGACCGTTGCGTATGACCTGCTGCGCGCGGGGAATGCCGAAATTGTGAAGACCAACCAGATTCTGTCCGAGGCGCTAGAATCGGCTGCGGGACAGGTGGCGGCGGCGCAGGCTCAGGTGGCCGTCCACCGGGCCGATGCTGATGCAGCGCGCGTGCGCATTGAATATCTGGAAATGAATCCGATCAGGCGCGTGTGGGCGCGTCTGAAGTCGGGTAGGAGTAGTGGGGGAAGGAAATGAACTCCGTAAGTGTTGGTGCGGTAATCACGTTCCACAAGGAAGGGATCTTTGCTCACTCGGCGCTGCGTTCGTATGCGCTGGCGAGGCAGATCGCTGCAGACGAGGGAGTGGACGTGCGTTTCGTACTCGTCCTCGACAACGCGGACGAAGAAACGCGCCGGATCGTGAAGGCGCACCCGGACCTCAACGGCAGCGAGCAATTGGTTGAGGTCAGCGTCGGCGACGCCGCGCTGGCACGCAACGCGGGCATTGTGGTCTGCGATACGGATTTCATCTGCACGCTGGACGGCGACGATCTGATCTCGCGTCGATACTTCGCCGATCATTACAAGGCGACCCTGTCGCTCGACGAAAACGTCATCCTGCATCCCGAGCTGGTGGTCAGCTTCGGCATGTACAACGCCTTCAACTGGCAGGTCGACCAGGCGGGACCGTACTTCGATCGCAACTCGATGCTGACGATCAATCCCTGGATCTCCGCGGCTTTCGCGCGGCGCAAGGTGTTCGAGCAGACTCCGTACGCGCCGTGCTTTCCGACGACCACCGGCTTCGGCTATGAAGACTGGTACTGGAACTGCGAGACGCTGGCCAAGGGCAATGAGCATCGCTTGGCTTGGGGAACCGCGTACTTCTATCGCCGCAAGTTCAGTGGCTCCGTGAACGAGACCAGTCGCTCGCTGAACGTGGTGATGCCCAAGACGCGCCTGTTCGCCCACTCGAGTTTGCAGTAAGGCTGCCCGGATGAAATTCGAATCGTTGTTCGAACGCGTGCGGCGCTTTGCCTCCAGAGTGCTGAAGGCGGTTGCGCGCCGTCTGAATCGCGCAGCAGACTCGCCGGTGCTGGGTGTTCCGTCACTGCCCGAATGGGTCAGGCAAGAAGTGGTAGCGCTAGCCACAATCGAGCCGGAACTCCTCACGCCGGAAGGGCGCTCGGAGCACTACCAGTATTACCACGTGCCCAGCGTTCCCCTTCCGGGTCGCATCTACGAGCATGTGCTGCGCGAGATTCCGGAGGCCGAGTACACCCATGTCCTGCTGCTCCCGTGGCTGAAGCAGGGCGGGGCCGACCGTGGGGCGCTTTACCATGTGCGTGCGCTGATGGAGAGCAATCCCTCCGCGCGCGTCCTGGCGATCGCCACCGAACCGGCTGAGTCGCCATGGAAGGATCATCTGCCCAAGAGCATTCCGTACATCGAGTTCGGGCTCGCGGCCAGGGAGATGGATTTCACTTTCCAAGTGCAGGTCCTGACCCGCCTGCTTATCCAACTGCGCCCCGCCGTCATCCACAACATCAATTCCCGGTGTGGATGGGAAGCGATCAAGTGCTCCGGACTCGCATTGCGGCAGCATTCGGTGATCTTTGCGTCCTTGTTCTGCGACGACCACAACGCACAGGACATCCCGGTCGGATATGCGCGCGACTACTTGAGGTCCTGCTACCGGTCGCTGGAGAAGGTGTTCTGCGACAACAGCGTTTATCCGGACATCTGGTCGAAGGAACTCGGAGTACCGCGAGAACTGTTCGAGGTGCTTCCCTTCCCTTATGACCGCGAAGTGATCCGGCGCCCCGCGAGCTCGCCGACGGGCCAGCGACGCGTGCTTTGGGCCGGGCGCCTTGACCGCCAGAAGCGTCCTGACGTGCTGGCGGCCATCGCCGAACGCATGCCGCAGCTGATCTTCGACGTGCACGGTGGCGCTGTCGTCGGCGCCGGTGATCCGGCGGTGAAACAACTTGCAGCGCTGCCGAACGTGGTGACGCACGGATTCTTCTCGCGTCTGGAAGACGTGGTCGAAGAAAACCATGTCGCTTACCTGCATACCACGGCTTGGGAAGGCGTGCCGACCATCCTCTTCGACGTGGCTGCCGCGGGAGTTCCCATCTGCGCGCCGGACGTCGGCGGAATCCCGGATTTCGTGGACCGTCGCTGGCTGATTGCAGACTGCGAGGATGTGGACGCTTACGTCCAGCAGCTATCCCTGCTGGCCGACTCCCACCAGGAGCGCGGTGTCAGGCGGGATCGCCAGTACGACGTCCTCGAACAGGAGCGAAGCTGGCAAGCGTTCGAGCAGCGGATCATGGCGATGCACAAGTACCTCAACCACGACGCTGCCCGCGCATGATCAGCGGGCAGTGAACGCGCTGGCGTACTTCGTGGCAATCCGCTGCAGGTAGCCCTCGCCGAGGTCGATGCCCAGGCTGCCAACCAGCGGCTGGATGATTGAGGTGTCGATGGGGAACGCGACCCCCTTTTCCTCGGTCGAGTAATGGCCCTTCGCGCCGAGGGCCTCTTCCAGCGCTTTCACGATATCGAGTATGGGAGTTGACCGCAGCGCTGCGATCGGCACGACGTCGTACTCGCCCCAATGCTCATCGATCAGCAATCGAGCAATGGGGACGATGTCGTCGATGTCGATCAGGTTGCGTTCCGCGCGAGTCCACACCGTGAAGTGTTCGCCGGTCACGAGGTGGTGACAGAGGAAGTTGATGAGCGTGTTCGGGTTCGACGAATGCCCTGCGACCTGCGGAAGCCTCAGCACCATGCCGTGACCCGAAGAGCGCACCAACTGCTCCATCGCCGCCTTGTGGACCAGGTAGGGAGTCCTGGCCTCGAATGGATTGCCGACGGCGCAGCTGCCGAAATACACAAGCCGCGCCTTGGTCGACGACAGCTGGTCCAACAACAGATTGCGTTCCCGTTCGAACTCCTCGACGCGTCGTTCGCCAGAGTTGGAAACGCCGGACGCAAACACCACGACGTCGGAACGCCGACCATAGTGCTGCTCGAACGCGTTGGCTAGAAGTCCTTTGCCGACGATCATTCTTTTGGCTCCAAGCGACTGCGCGGTTCAAGGGCAAACGTGGTTTGCCCCAGGTTGTTGTGGATCCGAATCTGGTGAATTTGCTCCTGCGCCTTCGGACCGCGTTGACAGACTGGAGCGCGCCGATGCGAGCGGATGTCGGGCAAGACGGGCCTGCCTCAGAGGCAGACGATGACTTCATCGCCCTTCGCGAATGTCCCCTCTTCAGATGGGAAAGGCGCCTTGCCAGCGCATTCGCCACTTAGTTCCGGCGCGGACCTGACAGTAAGGTTGATGCCGGTCGCTTCGTCGAACAGCGGATCTATTGCCCAGCCGACCGAAAGGGCGGAAACGTTCATGTCACCCTGTACAGCGCCGGGAGCGCTGGGGTAAGCCCATTTGCCGCCGACGATGGCCATCTTGCCCTTGTTCTGCGGAAAGCGTTCCACGACGTGCGTGGCTATCGCCTGAGCCTGTGAGATGTCCCACCGGTTGACGCGTTGCTGGTTGAGCAAGGCAGCATTGCTACTGGCGCAGAACAACACGGCGGCACTCAAGGCCAGCGCGGCGGAGAGTGCGGCACGCCAGCCCCGATCCTGGCTCAGCAGGCATATCGTCCCTGCGAAGACCATGGGAATGGCGATGAATGTCCGCGGTACGGGCCACCATGTGCCCGAGACAATGTGTGGCAGCAATGCGATGACCCAGGCCGTTGTCGCGAATACCAACGCTACCCAGGTGTCCTGCAGTTGCTTGCGGTTGAACGGAATCAACAGGACGAGCGCGCTCAACAACAGAAGAAGCTTGGCTGGGCGGGAAGCGATGGGTTCGGCCTTCACCAGCAACGTCGGCATCAGCTCGGCGAGTTGATCGACCCGCTCAGACAACTGCGATGTCGAAATCAGGGTGGCCCGTGAATCCTTGGACACGCCGGCGATACTTCGTGCCGCACCGGCTACCGCCAAGTTGCTGACTACAAGCGCGAGCCCTACTGCGGCTGTCACCACGAGCGCACGCACGGTGCCTTTGAATGCAGCCGATGGCGCTTGTTGCGAGGTGACAGACTCCGTCATGTGCATGTACAGGACGGCTATGCCTGCAAGGCAGAGGGCCAGCTGGTTCGCGCCCATGGCGATGACGGCCGCGGCGAGCGCGCCGAGAAGTCGCAGCGCCGTGCGGTTGCGGTCGAAAACCGCCAGCCGGTATTGCACGGCGCCGATCCAGAGCATCGCGAACATGATCGACATCGGCAGTGCCGACTGCCGGAACGTGACGTACTCGGTGTAATAGGAATGCGCGCCAAGCAGGGCGGCCACCGCTACGACCAACGAGGGGCGTTGGTTCGACCGTGGAGCGAACACCGTCATGTAAAACAGCAGGCTGAAGACCAGCGTGGCAAGCAACGCGACGACCGAAAAATTGGTCATCTTGAGGTCGCTCGCCATGAGCAGCAGGTCCAGCAGGCCATTCGTATAGCGCCCCTGGCTCAGGAAGAAATCCAGAAGCCCCTGCGGATGTTCGCCAGACAGAACAGTGTAGTCGTCCAGCGCGTAACCGCTGGAAAACCCGATGAACTTCGAGCCGATGAATGAAGCAGCATACGAGAGCGCAAACATGCCCTTCCGATCGAGCAATCGCGATCCCGGCTCCATTCGTGCTCCCAAACCTGCTTCGGCGATCAAGCGAACGCCTCCTCGAGGGCTTCATCCGCGCTACGAAGAACATGCTCGAGTTCGGATTCCAGACCCAGCCACAACGGCATTCGCACAAGGCGGTCTGAAATATCGTCGGTGACGCGAAGCTCGCCGTGCGTGCGCCCGCATTCTTTGCCTGCCGGCGAGGAATGGAGCGGAATGTAGTGGAAGACGGCCTGCACGTTGCGCGCCCGCAACCCGTCGATGAACTTGGTCCGATGTTCGAGGCTGGGCAGCAACACGTAATACATGTGGGCATTGTGCGTGCAATGCGCGGGTACGATGGGGCGACGCAGTCGGCCCGAGCGCTCGTGCGATAGAGCCCATTCGTGGTACTGATCCCAGATGGCCAGACGTCTTTGCGTGATGGCCGATGCTTCTTCGATCTGGGCGGCAAGGAACGCCGCGGTGATCTCGCCCGGAAGATAGGACGAGCCGATGTCGACCCACGTGTACTTGTCGACCTGTCCGCGGAAGAACCGGCTTCTGTTCGTGCCCTTCTCGCGAATGATCTCCGCCTCCTCGCAGAACTCCTCGTCCCGGCACAGCAGCGCGCCGCCTTCACCTGAAATGATGTTCTTCGTTTCGTGGAAGCTGAAGGCGCCCAGGTCGCCGATCGTGCCCAGCGGTCGGCCCTTGTAGGTAGACATGATTCCCTGGGCCGCATCCTCGACGACGCGCAGTCCGTGACGCTCTGCGATCGCGATGATCTCGTCCATCTCACAAGCCACGCCGGCGTAGTGGACCACGCAGATGGCCTTCGTTTTCGGCGTGATGGCAGCTTCGATCAGGGCTTCGTCGATGTTCAGGGTGTCGGCGCGTACATCGACGAAGACCGGCACCGCGCCGCGCAGCGCGAACGCGCTGGCCGTGGATACGAAGGTGAAAGAGGGCAGGATGACTTCATCGCCTGGCTCCAGGCGCAGGAGCAGTGCCGCCATTTCGAGCGCCGCGGTGCAGGAGTGAGTCAGCAGCGCGCTTTGGGCGCCGGTCTGCTCGCGAAGCCATGCATGGCAGGTCTTCGTGAACGGGCCGTCGCCCGAAAGATGACCGTTGCGGTGGGCCTGCTCGATGAACTGAAGTTCCTTGCCGGTCATGAACGGGCGATTGAAGCGGATCATGTAGATGCCTATGGTGGCTGATGATGAAGGGCTCTCTAGCCCTGACTAAGAATGACCAGGCCAATGATTACAGTGCCAAGGCCAACGCCTTTCGTTACGTTGAAACTCTCCCCGAACAGCGGGACGGCGACGATGCAGACGAGCAGGAAGTTCAGCGCCATGAACGGGTAGGCTTTGCTCAACTCCAGGCGCGACACCGCCAACATCCAGCACAACGACGCGGCGAAGGCGGCCACGAAGGCGGATATCACCCAGGGCTGGAGCAGCAACTGGATGAGGTGGGGTAACTTTCCGAGGACGCCGTCTCCCGTCGACTTGAAGGTCGATGCCTGCCACTTGATCACCAGTTGGCCGTAGCTGGTCAGAAGGATGGTCATTGCAACCATCAGCCAGGGAAACGCCTTACCCACGGGTCTGGATCCCCGCAGCGAGACGGCGATCGAGGTGGTACGTATCGTACGCCTTGAAAAGGCGGAGTCCGGCACGTGCCCATTGGCGCTGTACGGTGTAGTTCCAGATCTGGGTCGAGATCAGCAGTTCCTTTACGGACTGCCGAGCGTAGTGGTGTTGGATGTGGCGCAGCAGCATTCCGTACAGTCCGCGGCGTTCGTGAGCCGGATGCACGGCGTTGAGCACGATTTCCACGGTCCCCGGGCCGACATCGCACGTCGCGAAACCCGCCACGACGCCATCGTCGGATACCACCCAGGTCTGGCTTTGCGGAGTATCCGCCTGGAGCCGGCTAAGGGACCACTCCACATATCCAGACAGCACCAGATCCTGCGGCAACAGAGGGTTTGCCGCGTAATGCGCCCGGTAGTTTGCAAAGCCGTTCGCTGCAATATTCGAGATCGCCTCGCGATGCGTCTGGGTGGCCAGTTGCACGTGCGCCTGGGCGCTGCTGTCGACGACTTCGCTCAGATCCATCGAGTAGTACACCAATGTATCGGCGTGTATGACGACGTGCCCGCGCAGTTGCAGCGCGGTGGGAAGCGCGGAGTCTCCAGCAGGCACACGGAAGATGACCAGATCCGCCTGGTTGTCCTCGATCTCTTTGACCAGCATGTCGCTGTTCGCAGTCGATTCCACCGTGCCCCGCATGACGCGGATTCCAAACCGATGCGAATCCAGCGGGGCGTCTACGAACGTGTTGTGAGTGGTCATGGCCAGTTCCGCGTGTCCTGCCAAACCAGGTACGAGGGGCGCTTCTTGGATTCCCCGTGTACCCGGCCGAGATAGAGCCCCAGTATCCCGATGCACGCAATCACAATGCTTCCAACAAGCCAGATCGATGCAATGATGCTTGTGAATCCTGCAACCTGCACATCGCCGGAAGTGTATCTATAAACGCTGAAGGCGACGATCGCCGCCGCGACGGCTGCGATGACCAGCGCTGCGGTCATGACCATTCGTAGAGGCTTGTCCGAGAACGAAAGGGCGACGCGGGTAGCCATTTGCAAGAGCTTGCCGAAGCTGTAGCTGCTTTTCCCTTCGGTTCTACGTCCATGGGAAACCGCCACCTTGTGAGTCTGGAAGCCTGTCCAGCGCACCAACAACGGCAGGAACCGATCCGACTCGGGCATTGTGTTCAACGTGTCCACGACCTTCCTGCTGTAAGCGCCGAAGTTCGCAGTGCTCGGGTCGTACTGGGTGTCGGTCAGCCAGCCAAGTGCGCGGTAGAACAGCTGGGAGCCGGTGCGCTTGAGCCAGCTGTCCTGGCGATCGACACGCTGTGCCAGAACGACTTCCACGTCACCGTGCAGCGCCTCGAGGAGCTTGGGGATCTCTTCGGGCACGTCCTGGAGGTCGCAATCCATCACGATCGTGCTTGCGCCCATGGCATGTGCAAGCCCGGCGCTGATCGCCGCGTGCTGGCCGAAATTGCGCGCCAGGCGCAGGCCGCGGACGTGGGGGTGCAATCGTGAAAGTTCGGCGATCCGCTCCCATGCGCGGTCCGGGCTGTTGTCGTCCACCAGCACTATTTCGTGCGTCTTTCCGGCAGCACTCAGCGTACGACCAACTCGGTCTACCAGTTCCTCCAGGCAGTTCCTGCAACCATAGACGGGGACGACGACCGAGACATCCAGTTCCGGTCGGTGCGCTTGGCTTGTAACCGCTGCAGTCGGCTTCGTGTTCAATTTTCTTCGCTCGGAGCGCTGGAAAGGTTTCAGACGACGGACTCGAGATCCTGCAGGATCGCGAACAGATCCCCGACCAGCCCGATATCGGCGATCTCGAAGATCGGCGCATCGCCGTCCTTGTTGATCGCGACGATGGTGCCTGCGTCCTTGATGCCCGTCAGGTGCTGGATGGCGCCGCTGATGCCGACGGCAATGTACAGCTCCGGCGCGATGATCTTGCCGGTCTGGCCGACCTGCAGTTCGTTGGGCACGTAGCCGGCGTCCACCGCCGCGCGCGAGGCGCCTACGGCGGCGCCGAGCTTGTCGGCCAGCGCGTAGATCACCTTGAAATTCTCCGCCGAACCTACGCCGCGGCCGCCGGAGACGACGCGCTTCGCGCTCTGGAGGTCGGGGCGATCGGACTTGCCGGCCGCAAGGCCGACGAAGCGCGTGTGCGAGGGCAGGGCTGCGTCGACAGACACCGCCTCGACCGTGGCGCTGCCGCCCTTCGCCGCTTCCGGCCACGAGGCCGTGCGGACCGTGGCCACCACGGTGTGATCGGCCGGGGCTTCGACGGTGATGATCGCGTTGCCGGCGTAGATCGGGCGCTTGAAGGTATGGCTGCCTTCCACGGCCATCACGTCGGACACCTGAGCGACGCCCAGCAGCGCGGCGACGCACGGCATCAGATCCTTGCCGAAAGTGGTGCTCGGGCCGAAGACGTGGCTGTAACCGGCGGCGACCTTCGCCACCTGCGGCGCCAGCACCTGGGCGATCGCACTGGCGTTGGCGGCGTTGGCGACGGTCAGCACCTTGCCGACGCCGGCGATCTGCGCCGCGTCGCTGGCGATGGCGGCCGGATCGGCGGCCAGCACCACGATGTCGATGGAATCCGGCTTCAGCGCCTGCGCGGCGGAGACGCACTTGGCGGTGGAGGCGTTGAGCTTGCCGTCCAGGTGTTCGGCGACGATGAGTACCTTGCTCATTACAGCAGCCCCTTCTGCTTGAGTGCGGCGACCAGTTCGGCCGCGTCCTTCACCATCACGCCCTTCGTGCGCTTGGCCGGCGCGGCGTAATGCGTGGTCTTGAGCGTGTCGCCGGTGTCGACGCCGAGGTCGGCGAATGGCACGGTTTCAAGCGGCTTGCTCTTGGCCTTCATGATGTCCGGCAGCTTGATGAAGCGCGGCTCGTTCAGGCGCAGGTCGGTGGTGACGACCGCCGGCAGATCCACTTCCAGCGTCTCCAGGCCCGCGTCGACTTCACGCGTGACCGTGGCCTTGCCGCCTTCGACTTCGAGCTTGGACGCGAACGTCGCCTGCGGACGGCCCCACAGCGTGGCGAGCATCTGGCCGGTCTGGTTGGCGTCGTCGTCGATGGCCTGCTTGCCCAGGATCACCAGGTCCGGCTGCTCCTTCTCGATCAGCTTGAGCAGGGCGCGGGCAGCGGTCAGCGGCTGGATCGGCTGGTCGGAGACGACATGGATGGCGCGGTTGGCGCCCATGGCCAGGCCGTTGCGCAGGTGCGCCTGGGCGTCGGCCGGGGCGATGGTGGCGACCACCACCTCGGTGGCGATGCCCTTGTCGCGAAGGCGCAGGGCCTCTTCCAGGGCGATTTCGTCGAAGGGATTGGCCGACAGCTTGACGCCGTCGGTGACCACGCCGGAGCCGTCCGGCTTGACCTGGATGCGGACATTGAAGTCCACCACGCGCTTGTAGCCGACGAGGATCTTCATCGTGCGGGGGTTCCTATGGTTGCGCGGCCGGAAGCGGGCCGAGAACCGCCAATTCTAGCCGAGTAGGTGATCCCTACGCAGGCGGATGGAGCGTGTTCATCGCAATGGGCAAGGACGGCGGGGCGGCCGCAATCCGTTCACCTTCTGGAACCCCGGCTTCGGTCGGGGCGGCCCGATCCGTTAACCTGCAGCGCGCTCGTTCCCCCAAAGGCGGAGTCCCAATGCTTCATCCGGTCATTCTCAGCGGCGGCAGCGGCACGCGGCTGTGGCCCTTGTCCCGGCAGAACCAGCCCAAGCAGTTCCTGGCCCTTGTCGGCGACCACTCGCTGTACCAGGAGACCGTCCTGCGGGCGAGCAAGCTGCCCGGGGCGCAGCCTCCCATCACCGTCTGCGCCGACGACCACCGCTTCATGGTCGGCGAGCAGCTGCAGGCCGTGGGCATCGGCAGCGGGGGCATCCTGCTGGAACCCACGGCGCGCAGCACCGCGCCGGCGATCGCGATCGCCGCGCTGCACGCGCTGGCACGCGATGCCGCGGCCACCCTGCTGGTCATGCCGGCCGATCACCTCATCGAGGACGAAGCTGCCTTCCGCGCCGCCGTCGAAGCCGCGACGGGGCTTGCGCGCGAGGGATGGCTGGTGACCTTCGGCATCCGGCCCGAGTACGCCGAGACCGGCTACGGCTACATCCTGCGCGGCGACGCGCTGGGTGATGGCGGTTTCCGTGTCGAGCGCTTCGTCGAGAAACCGGACAAGGCCACCGCCGAGCGCTACGTCGCCGAAGGCACGTACGCCTGGAATTCCGGCATGTTCCTGTTCGGCGCGCAGCGCTACCTGGACGAACTCGCCCGCCATGCGCCGGCGATCCTCGACGCCGCCCGGACGGCGATGGCCGCGGCGAAGGCCGATCTCGATTTCACGCGCGTCGACCACGATGCGTTCGCTGCGAGCCCCAGCGATTCGATCGACTACGCCGTGATGGAAAAAACCGAGCGCGCCGCAGTGGTGCCGGTGAGCTGCGGCTGGAGCGACATCGGCTCCTGGTCGTCGCTATGGTCGGTCGCGGAGCGCGACGGCGACGGCAACCGCTACGAAGGCGACGTCATCGCGGTGGACACGCGCGACAGCCTCGTGCGCGCGTCGGAGCGACGCATGATCGCCACGATCGGCGTGGAGGACCTGGTGATCGTCGATACGCCGGACGCCACGCTGGTAGCGCGCAAGGACCGCGTGCAGGACGTGAAGGCGGTGGTCGACAAGTTGAAGTCGGCCGGCCGGCAGGAGCACCTGTTCCACCGCAAGGTCTATCGCCCGTGGGGCAGTTACGACTCCATCGGCGTGGGCGAACGCTTCCAGGTCAAGCGCATCGTGGTGAAGCCCGGCGCCGCGCTCAGCCTGCAGAAGCATGCGCACCGCGCCGAACACTGGGTGGTCGTGTCCGGCGTCGCCGAGGTCACCTGCGACGACCGCGTGTTCGACCTGCACGAGAACGAAAGCACCTACATCCCGCTGGGCAGCGTGCATCGCCTGCGCAACCGCGGCACCGAGCCGGTGGAGCTGATCGAAGTGCAGTCCGGCAGTTACCTGGGCGAGGACGATATCGTCCGGCTTGAAGACGTCTACGGGCGTTCCTGAGCGAACCTCAGCCGATGAAGAAAACGCCCCGTCCGTCGGGGCGTTTTCGTTTGGCGGGATCCTTCAGGCGCGGACACCACCGAGCGTTCTCATCAGCAACGCCGCGAACCGGTCCGCGCTGCCCGGCGCATGCGCGAAGAACAACGACGGTTCGCACAGCTCCAGTTCGAGCAGGCGCGCCTGCCCGGCTTCGTCGTTGATGAGATCGACGCGTGCGTAGAGCAGCGCTTCGTCCAGCTGCAACGCCTCGCGCGCGGCGGACATCACGCGTTCGGCCAGCGCAAGTTCGTCCTGCGACGGAAGGCGTGGCGTGATCGCCTCGGCAGCGAACAGATGATCCGTCGGCCCTTCATCCAGCCGCAGCAGCGGGCCCTTGCGGATCGCGTGGCTGAACTCGCCCGCGAAGTACATCAGCGCGGTTTCGCCCTGCTCGTCCACGGCGGACAGGTAGGGCTGCAGCATGGCGCTCCGATCGGCATCGAGCAGGCGCGCAAGGTGGTTCGCGGCTGCGAACTGCTGTGATCGCGCGTAACGCTGCGCGTCCTTCGAGCCCGCGCCGACGCACGGCTTCACGACGAATTCCGCCGCGTCCGGGTGCGCGCCGAGGAAGGCCTCCAGCGCAGGCATCGGCTCCATGTCCGGCTCGACGAACGCAGTCGGCACGACGGGGATGCCGCGCTCGGCTAGCTGCGCCAGGTAGTGCTTGTCGGTGTTCCAGCGCACGACGGGCACGGGGTTGATCAGCCGGGTCTGCGTCGATACGTGGGTGCTCCATTCCAGGAACTCGCGCAGGCGCGGCACGTAGTCCCAGGGCGAGCGCAGGATGGCCGCGTCGAAGCGGCCCCAGCCGACGGTCGCATCGTCCCAGGCGCGGACCTGCACAGCGAGCCCCGCGCGGGCGCAGGCGTCGAGCAGCGGCGTCAGGTCGTCGTCCAGGCCAGCGGCGGCGATGGCGGTTACGAGGGCGATCCGGGTCATGGACGAAGTCTAGTCGCTGGGGCGCTGCGGCCGCGATGTCCGAACCGGCCAGGATGGGCCTGTCCGAACGTACGGTAGGGGACGCGGCCATCGCCACGGTAAACTCCGGTCCATTGCGCAGAACCGAACGGAGTCCGCTTCATGGCCGCGATGCAGAACGGCAAGAACAAGCTTTTTCCCAGTGCGAAAGCGGCGCTCGACGGCATCGTCGCCGATGGGCAGACCCTCGCCGTCGGTGGCTTCGGCCTGTGCGGCATTCCCGAGGCGCTGATCGCCGCGCTGCGCGACAGCGGCGTGAAGGGCCTGACTGCCATTTCCAACAACGCCGGCGTCGATGGCTTCGGCCTGGGCCTGCTGCTGGAGACGCGGCAGATCCGCAAGATGATTTCCTCCTACGTCGGCGAGAACAAGGAATTCGAACGCCAGTTCCTCTCCGGCGAACTCGAACTCGAATTCAACCCGCAGGGCACGCTGGCCGAACGCCTGCGCGCGGGCGGCGCGGGCATTCCGGCGTTCTTCACGCGCACCGGCTTCGGCACGGTCGTCGCGGAAGGCAAGGAAACGCGCGAATTCGACGGCCACCATTACGTCATGGAAACCGCGCTGAAGGCCGACGTTTCTCTGGTGAAGGCATGGAAGGCCGACAAGGCCGGCAACCTCGTCTTCCGCAAGACCGCGCGCAATTTCAACCCGGCCTGCGCCATGGCCGGCTCGGTCTGCATCGTCGAAGTCGAAGAGCTGGTCGAAGTCGGCCAGATCGATCCGGACCACGTGCATCTTCCGGGCATCTACGTCGACCGCATCGTCGTCAATGCCACGCCCGAGAAGCGTATCGAGCAGCGCACCGTGCGCGCCTGACCCACACGAACACAGGAAGAACGACATGGCTTGGACCCGCGACCAGATGGCGCAGCGCGCCGCGCAGGAACTCACCGACGGCGCCTACGTCAACCTCGGCATCGGCCTGCCCACGCTGGTGGCCAACTTCATTCCCGACGGAGTGGACGTGTGGCTGCAGAGCGAGAACGGCCTGCTCGGCATCGGCCCGTTTCCGACGGAAGCCGAGGTCGACGCCGACCTCATCAACGCCGGCAAGCAGACCGTCACCGCGCGTCCCGGCGCGAGCTACTTCGGCAGCCACGACTCGTTCGCGATGATCCGCGGCGGCCATATCGACCTGGCGATCCTGGGCGCGATGCAGGTCACCGAAAAGGGCGATCTGGCGAACTGGATGGTGCCTGGCAAGATGGTCAAGGGCATGGGCGGCGCGATGGACCTGGTCGCCGGCGTGAAGCGCGTGGTGGTGCTGATGGAGCACACCGCGAAGAACGGCGAGCACAAGATCCTGCCCGAATGCACGCTGCCGCTGACCGGCGTGGGCGTGGTGAACCGCATCATCAGCGACCTCGCGGTGCTGGATGTCACGCCGGATGGGTTGAAGCTGGTCGAGCTTGCGCCGGGCGTCACGCAGGACGAACTGCGCGAGAAGACGGGCGTGGGCTTCTCGCGCGCATGAGGCTTGTCAGCGGAGCGTGGCCGCGACCAGGCCACTTGCTCCGTACTTGATGCGGCGGCCCGAGGCGATCGCCGCAACCTCGGGCTCCAGCATGCGATGCATGATGCGAACCGCGATCCCGTTGTCGGCCCCGTGCTCGGTCTCGGTCGAAAGCATCCCCTTGTCTCGGCCAATACCGAGTTGGTAGGGAAGCGCACGCACCAGATACTGTGGGGCCACCAGCGGCTTGAAGAAGTACGTCATGTAGTCGATGCGGAACAGCCCTGCGAGGAGCTTCTCAAGCGTATCCAGCGTGTGCCTGCGGAAATGCCCGGCATCGACGTCAGCCTGCGACCATAGCCATTGGTGACAGGGCACGCTCAGATACAGGCGGCCACCGGGCACAAGCAGGGGAGCGATACGCTCCAGGAAACCGCGATCGTCTTCGATATGCTCGATGACATCGAACATGCCGATTCCACCGAAGCTGGCAGGCTGGAAGCCGGCGTTCTCGACGGTGGAGCAGACCACGTGGTCAAGGTGGCGATGGATGCGTGCGTTGCGCGCGCCGGTTTCGCCAGGCTCCAGCAACACCACTTCCATGCCATCTGCCTGTATGCGTTGAGCGACGTATCCATTCCCGCCGCCCAGGTCGAGCATGGGGCCGTCCGAAAAGGGATGGCGTCCAAGCAATGCTGCGATGCATTCGTTGCGATGCCGGAACCAGAAAGACGTGTCCTCCACGCCGAAACATTCGGTATGCCCATCGGTCGAATAGGAGACGCTGGCTGCTTTATCGGAAACGTAGAACCCTTCTTCGTTCCGATTGAGGCTGGGGCTGATCTCTTCGATTCTCATGTGGCCCGGCTCCATGAAGAGCCTTTCCTTTACCACGGATCGCCGCCGCCCACCAAACCAGAGGGGTAACGCGCCGGGGCCTGCCAACTCAGCGTGGTGGGGCGAGTCCGGCTTCCGCAGTCACCACGCCGCGGCCACTGAAGGTGTCGATGATCGAAAGGTGACGGATCCAGTCGCCCACCATCCAGCGTCCGGACGCAACCGCACGCAGGGGCTCCTGCACCAGCTTCGTGTCGAAAGCGAGCTCAAGGGAATGCTCGCCGGCTACCTGGCAGGCGTCGCGGACGAACGCCAGCGCTCCGGCCTGGATGCGCGAAATCAGCGGAAGGAATCGCGCCTCCTGGTCAGGTTCCAGAAAGACCGGCTGCGCCCGGCCTTCACGGATCTCGAAATGAGAGAACTGCCCGTCCGGCGAGGTCAGGAGGGTTTCGAGGAAGAGGTCGTTCTCGATGATCGAGGCCGATTCGTTCACTGCACCCGCTTCGTGGTACCGCGCCGCGGCCCATCCGCCGTGCACACCCACCTGGCCGATTCCATCGTTCGTTGCGAAATAGGCCCCGCCGAGCCTGGCCCCCGTGACCCGCGCCAGATGCGTCTGGATGGTGCCCGCATAGCCGAGGTCTGCAACCAGTCCTGGGCCGCCAACAGAGGCCCAGTACAGTTCGTACGCTTCCCGCTCACGAGCAGCGATGTGCGCGATTTCGTCGAAGGCGGGTGCGAGCATGTCGGGGATGGCTGTGCGCATTTCAGGCAGGAAGATGCGCGTCGACATCGTGCCCTGCCCAAGACGCTGCGCCACCGCTTCGCTGATGGCGTGCCCCATCCGAGAGGTCAGCAGATCGGAAAGGGTTCCATTGAAGGAATTGCCGAGCAAGGCGTCGAGGTCTTCGATCCCTCGAATGGCCGGGGTACCGAGGCCGCGTCGTGAGGCCAGCAGGTACGTCCCATCGACCGAAGACAAGCCCGGGCAGGCGGACTTCAGGATGCGGAACGCCTTTTCGAGCAGATAGCCCTCGCGGCTGAGGAACAGGATGCGCGTCATTCCGCTGTCCATGGCCAACCGCGACGCCCAGGCAAGGTAATCAAGCAGGAGCGGACCAAGGACCAGATAACCCAGCGACTCCGGTTGCTCGATGCGTACCTGCGCCGAAAACGCTTCTGGCGTTCGATCGGCGAGTTCGGCGAAGCGATTGGCCACCAGACCCAGCCACAGCTGGTCCTGCCAAGCGGCGCCCGAACCAGCTGCCGGACGCAACGTCCGCAACGCCGGCACGACATCGAGCAGCGCGGATGGACGCAGGACGTGCGTCGTCCTGAAACCGCGGTCATGCGGTTGCTGCACATCGGCCAGCTCGTTGTCGCCGACGTGCATCCACCTGCCAACAGCAACGCCTTCGGCAAGAGGCAACTGTTGCCATGCGCTGCCATCGTCCTTGCGCCAGCCGGTTTCGCACGACACGTACCAGTGGTGCGGCAGCGCCCTCACCGGCTCTGGCAAGACGCGAGTCAGTTGTGCCTCATGGAGGTACATGTCGGATACGGCGACGACCCGCTTGCCCTGCTGTGCCAGCCGGGCTGCTGCTTCGACGACGGATTGCCGGGGCAGCAACTGCTGCGCCTCATGGTGCAGTTCGAACTCGCGCAGGCGGTCGACTGGAACATCGCGGCAGCCGGGCAACGTTGCGAGGCGACGATAGATCGCATCCAGGTCGACGTCGCGACCTGCATCCATGCGGCACAGGTCTTCCGCCTGTGACCGGTACTTCGCGAAGTCGCCGACACCGAACAACCGCTCGACGCGATGGGCGAGGAACGCGCGCGATCCTGCGGGAGTGAGGAACGGCCGCACCACCAGCGTGTCGAAAACGTCCAGCGAGACGATGTCGGCCAGCGGCGCGGACATCATCATTCGCTCGCCCAGGGGCGAGCTGAAGTACGTCTCCCAGTTGCGTCCGCCTTCCGAACTCAATGCAAGGCGGCCGTCGGCGGGGAGCACTCCGGCCATCAGGCCGCGATGGCGCGCCGCTTCGACCAGCAGCCGTTCCACCGCATGCTGCAAGGTGCCGTCGGCCTGCCCCGACTCCGCGGGGAAATCGTCAAGTTCCAGGTCCAGCTCATACAGCGGGCGCAGTGCATCGACACGAGCCCAGAACATGGAGCCCGCGGGGAAGTCGATGTACGCCGCCGGCTCGATCGCCAGCCCCATGCGTCGCCCGAGGTCGCGGCACATGGAGAGGTTTCCCAGCCAGGTGTGTGCCCACAGGGGCACGGCGGCATAACTCTCGGGATAGACGATGCCCAATTGCGGATTGGCCGCGAGGGTGCCCAGGATCCATGAGATCCGATCCGGCGAGCCGAACAGCGAGGAGACCAGGTACCTGCGCCATGCGGACTGCTCGGAACCGGTGTAGAGCGATTTCTTGGTGTGGATGTGCCCCACAACGTCGAGTGCGAGGATTTCCTCGCGGAACGCCACCAGCATCGGCGCAATGTCGCGACCGCGGTTCGGTACGACCTTGACCTGCAACGACGCCAGCCGTGGGAGTGTGGAGAACTGCCTTTCCACCGTCGCCTTCGCCTCCGGGTCGACGACCGAGACGAGCAGGTGGAACGGCATCGGCATCGCGCGAAGTTCTTCGGCGAACTCCCCGGCCAGGTCGGCGTAGAACATGTGCGCCATGACCCCGACGGTCAAATCCACGCGCTCGATGCGCAGTGGAGGTGCGAAGTCGACCTGCGCCGGCGGCGCGGACGGCTTCGCAGCCAGGCTGGCCAGGCGCGCGCGCTGCAACAGGCCCTTGATGCCCAGTGCACGCAGCAGATGGAAACTCTTGGTCGCCGCGGCCCGAAGACCGCGCAGCCCGCCACCGTGGCGGTCGATCACCGTGCCGACGGCGCGCAGCGCACCATGCAGTCTGCCGATGAGCCCCATGTCAACGCGCGGTTACGTTCACAGGTTCTGGTAATTCGGCCCCGACCCGCCTTCCGGCGTCACCCAGTCGATGATCTCGTAGGGGTCCTTGATGTCGCAGGTCTTGCAGTGGACGCAGTTGGCGGCGTTGATCTGCAGGCGCTTGCCGGCCTCGTCCTGCACGATCTCGTACACCGCCGCCGGACAGAAACGCGTGCACGGGTTGTCGTACTCCTCGGCGCAGCGCGTGACGCAGATCGAGGTGTCGCGCACCTTCAGGTGCACCGGCTGGTCTTCGTCGTGTTCGGTGGCGGCGTAGTACACGCCCTGCAGGCGGTCGCGCGGCGCGAGCTTGCGGTCGATGTAATCGCGCTTGGGCGTTTCGTGGTCGCCGACCTTCTCCAGCGAGTTCCAGTCGGCCTTGTTCTTCAACGTCCACGGCGACAGGCCGGCGGTGACGGTTTCCCACGCCGAGTTGAGGATGCCGAACCACAGGCCGCGCTTGAAGCCGGGCTTGATGTTCCGCACCTTCTTCAGCTCGTCCATGATGTTGGAGCCGCGCAGCTTCGCGTCGAAGCCCTGCGGCGACAGCTGCGAGGCGACGAGGTGTTCGGCCGCCAGCATGCCCGAGCGGATCGCCTGGTGCGTGCCCTTGATCTTGGGCACGTTGAGCAGGCCGGCGGTATCGCCGATCAGCAGCGCGCCGGGCATTTCGATCTTCGGCAACGACTGGTAGCCACCGGTGACGATCGCGCGCGCGCCGGCCGACAGGATGGTGCCGCCTTCCAGCAGCGGCTCGAACAGCGGGTGGTTCTTCCATTGCTGGAAGGCTTCCCACGGCTTGTACTCGGGATCCTGGTAATCCAGCCCGCTGACGTAACCCAGCGCGATGCGGCCCTTGTCCAGGTGATACAGGAAGCCGCCGCCATAGATCGCGTTGTCCGCCGGCCAGCCGAAGCTGTGCACGATCTTGCCCGGCGTCACGCGGTCTTCCGGCACCTGCCACAGTTCCTTGATGCCGATGGAGTAGCCCTGCGGATCCTTGCCTTCGTCGAGCTTGAACTGTTTGATCAGGCGCTTGGTGAGGTGGCCACGTGCGCCCTCGGCCAGCACGGTGACCTTGGCGCGGATGTCGATGCCCTGCGTGAAGCCGGGCTTGTGCGAACCGTCCTTCGCCACGCCCATGTCGCCGATGCGCACGCCGACGACGGTGCCGTTGTCGTCATGCAGAGTTTCAGCGGCGGCGAATCCGGGGTAGATCTCAACACCCAGCGCTTCGGCCTGCGGCGCGAGCCAGGCGCACATCGCGCCGAGGCTGACGATGAAGTTGCCGTGGTTGTGCATGCCCGGCGGGATCGGCAGGCGGTGGTGGCCCTTGTGCGTGAGCAGCCAGAACTCGTCGTGCAGCGCCGGCACGCAGATCGGCGGCGGGTTCTCGCGCCAGTTCGGCAGCAGCGCGTCCAGCGGTTCGGGTTCGATCACCGCGCCCGACAGGATGTGAGCGCCGATGGTCGAGGCCTTCTCGATCACGCACACCGACAACTCCGGATTGAGCTGCTTGAGGCGGATCGCGAACGACAACCCGGCCGGGCCGGCACCGACGGTGACGACGTCGTACTCCATCACGTCGCGTTCGACGGCGTTCGGGTCGGGCTGGCTCATGCGGGGACTCCAAGGACGGGCTGGCGTACAGCAGCTGGCGGATTTGCAGGGCGAATCGCCGGGCGATCGCAAGGGGTGGATTGTCGCGGGTTTGCGCCGTTGGCGCCAAGTTCGCGACGCAGATCCGGCGGCAGGGCAAGATACGGCGTGCTAGCGTGCCGTATGGTTCTCGCCCCCGTGCCGTTGCCCGACGCGCAGTTGCGGTTCGATCCGCGCTGGCTGGGCCCTCTCCAGGCCGATGCGTTGCTAGACGGGCTACGCAGCGATGTCGCCTGGGAAACACACCGGATCCGCATTTTCGGCCGCGAGGTCGACTCGCCGCGCCTGAGTTGCTGGATCGGCGATCCCGACGCGCGCTACCGCTATTCGGGCAGATTGTTCGAGCCGCATCCGTGGCCGGACGCGCTGAAACCGGTGCGCGAGCGGCTGGAGCGCACGCTCGAGGTCGGCTTCAACAGCGTGCTGGCGAACCTGTACCGCGACGGCAGTGACGCGATGGGCTGGCACAGCGATGCCGAACCCGAGCTCGGGCCGGCTCCGGTGATCGCCTCCATCAGCCTGGGCGCGACGCGCCGGTTCGCGCTGAAGCATCGCGACGATCCGGCCCGGAAACTCGCCATCGACCTTCCGCACGGCAGCCTGCTGGTGATGTCGGGCCCCACGCAGCGCCACTATCGCCACGCACTGCCGCGCACGACGCGGCAGATCGGGCCCCGCATCAACCTCACGTTCCGGCAGATCGTTTCGCCGGCGCGTTGATCGCGTCAGGACTTCGTCGGAAGCGTGCGGCGGTACGCCTCGCCGCTGGTCAGCGTCCAGCCGGCGATCTCGCCGCTGATCTTCGACAGCGACTGCTCGAACGCCCGCGCGACGTCGGGCACCGCGGTGCTGGCAGCAGGCGTGGCCTGCAGGAACACTCGCGATGCGGCAACCTTCTGCTGCGGTACGTGCAGCAGCTTCGCGCTCACTTCGATCGTCGCCGACGGCACGGCGCCGCCGGCATAGTCGGATTCGAAACGGCGCACTTCGAAGAACAAGCGGTAATCAGCCGAAACGCCCGTGCCCTGTCGCGCGACGCCGCCGATGCGGCCGGAGTCTTCCAGTGCGCGCAGCACGGTTTCCACCAGCATGTCCGACGGTGGGCGCGCCCACTGCGCGCCGCGATAGACCTGCAGCTCGCCCGGCGTGGGCCGCACGGCGATGCGCAGGCTGTCGACGATGCGCGCCGCGGCGGGCGGCGCGATCACCAGTTGCCAGTCGACCTTCGGCCAGGAGGCATCGGCCTGCACCACCGGTTCCGGCGCGAAGATCGTGCTGGTGCTCTTGGGCTTGTCGCTCAGGATCGAGCAGCCGGCCAGCGCCAGCATGGCGCCGGTAGCCAAGGCGAGGCGTACGTTGCGGGCAAGTGCGGAGGCGATGGTCGTCATGTCGGCGCGCGTGGTCATTCGGGTTCGAATTCCTTGGGGCCGTCGCGTCCAAGCAGGTAGCGCGTCGGGTTGCCGTCGAGGCGGTCGCTGATCCGGCGCAGGTCGCGCACGAGCGATCGCAGTTCCGACAGGGTCGGGCCGAGCTGCGCCAGGCCATCGTTGGCGAAGCTGTTGATCGCGGCGCGGTTGTCGGTCAGCACGCCGTTGGCGTTGTTCGCCGCCGAATCCAGCCGCGTGAGCGTGCTGTCGAGCTTGGCGATCAGGCCCGGCAGTTTCGCCACGAGCTCGCGATCCACGCTCTGCACGGCGCGGTTGGTGTTGTCGAGCGTGGCCGAGAGCTGCTCGCTGGACTTGCGCGCGTTGATGATGAGCGCACGCAGGTCCTCGCGCTGTTCGGCGATGGAGCCGGTCATCGATTCGATGTTCGACAGCGTGTTGGACACGCGCTTGACGTTCTCGTCGCTGAGCACCTGGTCCATGCGCGCGACCAGGCGGTTGGCCGTATCGGCGATGTTCTGCAACGCGGAGGCTTCGGTCTGGATGACCGGCACTTCGCGGCGATCGGTATCGGCCAGCAGCGGACTTGCCGGATCGCCGCCGGTGAGCTGGATGAAGGGGCTGCCCGTGATGCCCTGGATGGAAAGCTTGGCGCGCGTGTCGGTCTTGATCGGCGCGTTCGCCTGCAGGCGCAGGATCGCGATCACGCGGCGCGGGTCGTCCGGCGCGAGGCTCAGGTTCTGCACCGTGCCCACCGAGATGCCGTTGTACTGCACGGGACTGCCTTCGGTCAGGCCCGTCACCGGTTCGGTGAACAGCACCGCGTAGGTGCGCCATTCCTTCTCGGAGGAATACTTCGCCGCCCACAACGCGAACAGCAGCAACAGCAACGTCACCAGGATGGTGAAGGCGCCGATGAGGACGTAATTGGCCCGGGTTTCCATGACTTCAGCTCGCCGCTTCGCGGGTGGTGCGTGCGGCACGCGCACGCGGACCGTGGAAATACTCGTGCACCCACGGGTGATCGAATCGTTCTACTTCCTGGATCGGTGCGCAGACGACGATCTTCCGATCGGCGATGACGGCCACGCGGTCGCAGATCGCGTAAAGGGTGTCGAGGTCGTGCGTGATGAGGAACACCGTCAACCCGAGCGCCTGCTGCAGCGTGCGGATCAGGCGGTCGAACGCGGCCGCGCCGATCGGGTCCAGGCCCGCGGTGGGTTCATCCAGGAACAGCAACGGCGGATCCAGCGCCAGCGCACGCGCCAGCCCCGCGCGCTTGCGCATGCCGCCCGACAGCTGCGACGGCAGTTTGTTCAGCGCATCGGCGGGCAGGCCGGCGAGCTTCACCTTCAGCAGCGCCAGCTCGTAGCGCAAGGAATCGGGCAGGTCGCCGTGGTATTCCTTCAGCGGCACCTGCACGTTCTCGCCGACGGTGAGCGAGGAGAACAGCGCGCCGTCCTGGAACAGCACGCCGGTGTTGCGTTCGATCGCACGGCGTTGCGTTGCATCGTCTGTGAGCGCGTTGAGGCCGAGCACGTCGATCTGCCCCGCCTGCGGTTCGCGCAGGCCGAGGATCGCGCGCATCAGCACCGACTTGCCCGTGCCCGAGCCGCCGACGATGCCGATGATCTCGCCCGGCCGCACGTCGAGGTCGAGGCCGTCGTGCACGACCTGCTCGCCGAAACGATTGACCAGCCCGCGCACGCTGACGATCGGCTGGCCGCTTTCCCGGCTGGGGCACAAGGGATGCATGCCGTCGGACATCGCCTTCGACGTTGCGTTCGACATGCGGCTCATACGCCCATCTCCATGAACCAGATGGCGAAGAACGCATCGAGGATGATCACCATCGAGATCGACTGCACCACCGAGGATGTCGTGCGTTCGCCCACCGACTGCGCGGTGCCTTCGACCTGCAGGCCTTCCAGGCAGCCGATCAGGCTGATGAGCAGCGCGAACACCGGCGCCTTGGCCAGACCGACGAGGAAGTGGCGAAGCTCCATCGTCTCGTGCATGCGCGCGAGGTACTGCTGCGGCGGGATGTCGAGGCTGTAGGCGCCGACCGTGAGGCCGCCCAGCAGGCCGAAGATCATCGCGATGAAGGTGAGCATCGGCAGCATCACCAGCAACGCCAGCATGCGTGGGATCACCAGCAGGTCGATCGGGTCCATGCCGAGCGTGCGGATCGCGTCGACTTCCTCGCGGCTGACCATCGCGCCGATCTGCGCGGTGAACGCACTCGCCGTGCGGCCAGCGAGCACGATCGCGGTGAGCAGCACGCCGAACTCGCGAAGGAAGGAAATGCTGACCAGTTCGACGACGAAGATCTGCGCACCGAAGTCGCGCAGGATGTTCGCGCCGAGGAACGCCACCACCGCGCCCACCAGGAAGCACAACAGCGCGACCAGCGGCACGGCGTCGAGGCCGACCTGTTCCATGTGGTGCACCGTGGCGGTCGGTCGGAAGCGGCCGGGCTCCTTGAACATGCGCAGCAGCTTGATCTGCGTCTCGCCGAGGAAGCCGACCAGCGCCATCGCCTCGCGCCAGTTGTTGTGCACCGCACGGCCCAGGCGTTCCAGCGCTGCGCTCACGCCGTATTCGCGCTTCTTGCGCGGGCGGTCGTCGGCGACGTCCTCGATGGCCGACACCAGCGCCTGGTGCGATTCGTGGAAGGTGAAGACGTCGAATTCCAGGTCGGCGCGCCGCGCGAAACGCAACAACTGCAATACGCCGACCGAGTCCAGCCGTTCCACGCCCGTGGCATCGATGGCGTCGACGCCGCCCGGTGCGCCGCCCAGCGCGGTGCCGATCTGCCCGGCGTAGTCGAGCGTCCAGGAGCCGGACAGCCGCAGGCGCGACGGCGAAGCGTCGTCGGCATCGATCTGCGGCGGGTGCGCGGTGGTGTCCGTCATCGGGCGGGCCGGGGCATGTCGCGAGGATAGCAGCCTGCGTATCGCGGCCGCCGCGAACGTGGCGCGAAGGGCGGAAAGCGCGCACCCGGCCGCTGCCACGCGGAGCGGTCGCGTGCGATGCTTCGCGGATGTCGAATCCGCCTCCCCTCAGCGCCGCCAGTTACGCCGCACGCATCAGCTTCGTGATCGAACTGGCCGAGCGCCTGCATGCGTACGGCACCACCGCGCAGCGCCTGGAGGGTGCAATCAGCGCGGTTGCCCATCGCCTGCGGCTGGAGTGCGAGCCCTGGTCCAATCCCACGGGGTTGATCCTCACCTTCGCCGACCCGCAGCGAGGCCCGGGCGAAAGCGACACCACGCGCGTGATCCGCCTGCCGCCGGGCGAGACCGACCTGTACCGCCTGGCCGAAACCGATCGCATCGCCGAGGAAGTGCTCGCCGGTCGCCTCGGGCTGGTAGACGCCCACGCGCAGATGAGCGCCCTGGATGCGCCGCCGACGCGCCGATCGCGCGCGATGCAGGTGCTGGGCTACGGCCTGGCCGCGGTTGGCATCGCCGGTGTGCTTCGCCTGCCGTGGCTCGACATCGGCGTGGCCGGCCTCAACGGGCTGATGATCGGCCTGCTCGTGCAATGGTCCGAACAGCACCCGCGTTTCAAGGAAGCGCTGGAAGCGGTGACGGCGATGTTCGCCGCCGTCGTCACGCTGCTGGTGGCGTCCTTCATCGCGCCTCTGAACCAGAACACGGTGATCATCGCCTCGCTGATCGTGCTGCTGCCGGGTATGGCACTGACCAATGCGATGAACGAGCTCACCAGCCAGCACCTGGTGTCGGGCACGGCGCGATTCGCCGGTGCGGTGACGACGGTGTTGAAGCTCGCCATCGGCACGATCATCGCCCTTTACTTGGCGGACCTGGTCGGTTTGCACGCGCAGGTGCGCGCGTCGCGACCGCAACCGGTATGGGTGGAGTGGGGCGCTCTGGTGCTGGCGGCATTGGCCTTCGCGGTGCTGTTCCGCGCGCAGTGGCGCGACTATCCGAAGGTGATGGCCGCCGCGGCCGGCGGCTATCTCATCTCGCGCTACGGCGGCCAGGCATTCGGAAGCCCGGCCGGCATTTTCCTCGCCGCGCTGGTGCTGACCGCCGCGGGCAACGCCTACGCGCGCTGGTGGAACCGGCCCGGCGCGATCCTGCGCGTGCCCGGGATCATCATGCTGGTGCCCGGCAGCGTGAGCCTGCGCGGCCTGCTGACGTTGATCCAGCAGCAGGACATCGACGCCGGGCAGACCGCGGTGCTGGCGGTGCTCAACATCCTGCTGGCGCTGATCGCGGGCCTGCTGTTCGGCAATCTCCTGCTGCCGGCCCGACGGAATCTCTGATTCCGAAGTCACGATCGCGATCGGGCCAACGCGTCCCCCGGGCTTGGCCAGAAACAGCAACGCCGGCTCAAGGCCGGCGTTGCCAGGACCGGAACGACGCGGTCAGCGGATCAGGAAATCCTCCAGCCGCTTCCCCGCACCCGTCTGCGCCGCCAGCCAGCGCGGCTGCTTGCCGCGGCCGGCCCAGGTTTCGGACGGGTTGGCCGGGTTGCGGTATTTCGGGGCGACGGCCTTGCCAGCGTTCTTCGACGGCTTGCGGGCGGGTACCTTCGCCACGCGCGCCGGTGCCGCCGACGCGGCGCCGCCGAACAGCTCGGCGATGCTGTAACCCTCGGCCCGGGCCAGCTGCGTGAGTTTCTTGCGCACCACGGCGATGGGTTTGCGCTTGCTGAGGGTGGTCTTGCGCTTCTTCGCCTGGGTGATCAGCGCGTCGAGTTCCTTCGCGGAGAGGGAATCGAGATCGATCGACATAAAACCTCCTTCGGCGTACGGGAATATCGCGGCCGTTAACCGGCGCATTATCCCGATAATAATCGCTGGCCTTCGGCGGCGTAAATGCAGGATCCGGCGCGGGCGGGCGCCCCAGGAAAACAAAACCCCCTTCCCGCGGGCGGGAAAGGGGTTTCGAAAGAAGCGGGTTCTTGCCCCGCGCTTACTTCCCGAACTTGCCGAACACACCCGCGCGATCGAGGTTTTCCGCCTCGCTCGCCTGGCGATGGCGATACTCGAAAGTGCCCGCGGCCAGGCCGCGTTCGGATACCACGACGCGGTGCGGGATGCCGATCAGTTCCATGTCGGCGAACATCGCGCCCGGACGCAGGCCGCGATCGTCCAGCGCGGTTTCCACGCCGGCGGCGTTGAGGTCGCGGTACAGCGCCTGCGCCGCTTCGGCGACGGCCGCGTCGTTCTTCGGATTGATCACGCACACCACGGCCTGCCACGGCGCCATGGGCTCCGGCCAGACGATGCCGTTCTCGTCGAAGTTCTGTTCGATCGCCGCCGCGACGATGCGCGAGACGCCGATGCCGTAGCAGCCCATCACCGGCGTGGTCGCCTTGCCGTTGGAATCGAGCACGGTGAGCTTCAACGCTTCGGCGTACTTGCTGCCGAGCTGGAACACATGGCCGACCTCGATGCCGCGCGCGATCTGCAGCGTGCCGCGGCCATCCGGTGAGGGATCGCCTTCGACGACGTTGCGGATGTCGGCGATCTCGCCGGGTTCGGGCAGGTCGCGGCCCCAGTTCACACCGGCCAGGTGGGCGCCCGTTTCGTTGGCGCCGACGACGAAGTCCGCCATCGCCGCCACGCTGCGGTCGGCGATGATGCGGATCGACTGCTTCGGGGACACCGGGCCGAGGAATCCGGGTTCGCTGCCCAGGTGCGCGGCGATTTCCGCTTCCGTCGCCAGGCGATAGCCGGCCAGGCCGGCCAGCTTGCCCAGCTTCACTTCGTTGATGGCGTGGTCGCCACGCACCAGCGCCAGGACGAACTGCGCGTTGCCTTCGGCATCGTTGCCCATGATGGCGACCGACTTCACCGTGCGATCGAGCGTGATGCCCATCAGTGCGGCGACGTCCTCGCAGGTCTTCTGGTGCGGCGTGTCGACCTTGCGCATCGCCTCCTTCGCGGCGGCGCGCGGACCGGGCGCGATCGCTTCGGCCAGCTCCACGTTGGCGGCGTAGTCGGAACCGTCGGAGAAGAAGATCGCGTCTTCGCCCGAATCGGCCAGCACCTGGAATTCATGCGACACCGCGCCGCCGATGGCGCCGCTGTCGGCCGACACCGCGCGGAACTTCAGTCCCAGGCGCGTGAAGATGCGGCCGTAGGTGTCGTACATGCTCCGGTATTCGCGATTCAGATCCTCGTCGCTGACGTGGAAGGAATAGCTGTCCTTCATCAGGAACTCGCGCGCGCGCATCACGCCGAAGCGCGGGCGGATCTCGTCGCGGAACTTGGTCTGGATCTGGAAGAAATTGACCGGCAGCTGCTTGTAGCTGGACAGCTCGTTGCGCGCGAAGTCGGTGATGACTTCCTCGTGCGTGGGGCCGTAGCAGTACCAGGCATCCTTGCGGTCCTGCATCTTGAGCAGCTGGCCGCCGAACTTTTCCCAGCGGCCGGTCTCCTCCCACAGTTCCTTCGGCTGCACCGCCGGCATCAGCACTTCGATGGCGCCGGCGGCGTTCATTTCCTCGCGCACGGCGCGCTCGACCTTGCGCAGCACGCGCAGGCCCAGCGGCGACCAGGTGTACAGGCCGGCGGCGAGCTTGCGGATCATGCCGGCCTTGAGCATCAGCTTGTGGCTGACGACTTCGGCCTCGGCGG
>Ga0209676_1000808_pt1 | contig 40975 bp, 38 predicted proteins | sample AraplaCvi_mLB_r2_FD_184282 | JGI IMG/M metagenome (GOLD analysis project Ga0209676, IMG submission 184282) | Arabidopsis root microbial communities from North Carolina, USA - plate scrape MF_Cvi_mLB_r2 (SPAdes) (version 2) | ecosystem: Host-associated > Plants > Roots > Endosphere | place: USA... | reverse complement strand
GTTCACCAACTCAAGGTTAGCTACTAAAAACTTTATTGATTACGTTTTGCTTGTTCAGTTTTCAAGGTTCATTTTGTCGCCGTCGTTTTCAGCAACTTTATCATTATAACTCATCTCCAACAAGAAGTCAACAACTTTTTTAAAAAATCTTTTTTCAAATCTTTTTCTCAAGTCATCCTTCTTGTTAAGGACAAGTAATAATATATAATATAGCAAATTAAAAATCAAGCTTTTTTTGAAAAAAGTTTAAAATTTTTTTCTCATCGATCACAAACAATAAAATTCCTACTATAACAATTAATCCACCAATAATTTGGGTGGCTATTAAATACTCTTTAAAAATGAAAAGAGCTAAAACGGCCGCGCCAATTGGTTCAAATAATATCGAAATAGAGACTACATTTGTACTAACGTATTTGATAGACCAATTAAATAGAGTATGACCCAATAAATTAGGCACAATCGCTAATAAAATAAACCATATCCAGTCCATAGTTGGATAAGGGCCGAACGATTCACCTTTAATAAGAACATAGATAAATAACGTAATTGTACTAACAGCATAAACAAGCATGGTATATGTCACAAGAGATAACCGCTTACGTACATCTTGTCCAAATAAAAAGTAAGCCGTAACGAGTGCACACGCAATAAGAGCGAGCATGTCTCCATAAAATGCAGTACCGTTAAGTTTAAAATCTCCCCAACTTATTAAAATACTACCAACAATAGCAATCGCGCCTGCAAGTATTGTTTTTAGAGTAATACTCTCTTTAAAGAAAAAATATGTACCTACAAATGCAAACAATGGCTGTAGTGTAACCAAAACTGTAGAACTTGCTACAGAAGTGTAATTGAGTGATTCAAACCACAAAATAAAATGGAACGCTAAAAATATGCCTGCAACTGAAGAAAATAGCCAATCACGTCTTCTTAATTGTTTTACTTCATTAGTGTACTTCCAAAAAAACAGAGGAGCCATTATTAATACCGAAAACAACATCCGGTAAAAAGCAATAACCCCTGCCTCTGCATTTGCTAACTTTACAAATATCGCAGATAAAGATACAGAAATAACACCTATAAATATAGGAATGTATGGATGAATTTTTGGTTTCTCCATTAAATCCAACCTCCAATCATTTTTACCCGGACATAAATACATCTGGTTACGACTTTGTGCTAAAAGTGATATCTACTTGAGATTTTAACTTATACCAATCACCTATAACGTTAGAGACTTCTGTAGCTACTCTAACTACCGAGAACGTTTGACGAAAGAAATAAAAATACTTATACTTCATTCCTATCGTGATGTACAATACAAAAAAGTAATGTACATATAATAATGACACCTTGCATATCTCTTAGCAATACGAAATATCTGTGGAGGGTTGCGTATGGAAACCTTATTTGGAAATATGATTACATATGAAGTTGGCATAAAATTAGTAATTGCCGCCACATTAAGTTTAGTAATCGGCATCGAAAGGGAATTAAAAAAGAAGCCTGTAGGATTAAAAACGAGCTTAGTCATCGCCACATTTAGCTGTTTATTAACTATTATTTCGATCGAAACCGCCTACTCAACACCCCCAAGGTCAGAAATCAACATTACAATGGATCCTCTACGCTTGGCTGCCCAAGTTGTTAGTGGAATTGGATTTCTTGGAGCAGGTGTTATTTTAAGGCGCGGGAATGATAGTATCTCAGGTTTAACAACCGCTGCAATGATTTGGGGAGCTGCCGGTATAGGGATTGCAGTCGGTGCAGGATTCTATATGGATGCTACTTTAGCTGTTATTATCATTGTATTCGGTATTGAGGTTCTATCGCCGTTTCTAATGAAAATAGGACCAAAAAGAATTCGTATGCGAGAGATATCATTGAAAGTTCAGATAAACAATGATGAAAAAAGTGAGTCCTTTCTAGAATTTCTAAAGGAAAACAATATTATTATCGAAAACATACGCATTCAAGATGTTCCAAATAATAATAATAATGTTTTTCACGAATTAGATTTACGTTTATCATTAATAGTATCTGATAACTTACTGTCATTTTATCGTTCATTACGAGCACTACCCTATATAGAAAAAATCGAAATGGAAATTTTAAACTAGTTGGAGGAGTCTTTCGTGGGAGAACTATTAAAACTATTAAAAAACGGGAATAAACCATCTTTGATGGCAGCAGTTGTCAATGCCTTTTTAGGAATTATTAAAGGCGTCGCCTTCTTCTTTACAGGTAATGTTGCCATGTTTGCAGAAATGATGCACTCTCTAGGGGATGCAGCAAACCAATTATTTGTTTATATCGGCTCAGCACTTTCGAAAAAAGCACCGACAAAACAATTTCCTGGAGGCTTTGGCCGAATCGTAAATTTAGTTTGTCTTTTTGCTGTTATAATCGTGGCAATCCTTTCTTATGAAACTGTAAAAGAAGGCTGGCATCATTTTATACACCCGGCTGGAGAATCTAAAGGAATGCTCATTGCACTTGGCGTATTATTGGTCGGTATCGTTTTAGAAGGATCAGTACTTGCGAAAGCTGCCGTGGAAATATTACATGAGACTGGACAAGAGAAAGTGGGATTACTAACAGCTATCCCTAAAGCTTTTCCTTTTTTAAATCGCGCAAAACCAGCAACAAAACTAGTGTTTATGGAAGACCTAGTCGCTACAGGTGGTAACGTGTTGGCCTTCGCCGCTATATTAATAGCGCATTTTACAGGCTGGGCAAATATAGAAGGGCTCGTTTCGATGATTATCGGCTTTATGATGTTCTATGTAGTAGCAAAAGTTTTCCTTGATAATGCACGAGGCGTTATTGGCGAAACAGACGAAGAAATGTTAAATCATATCGCTCATCTCGTTATGGATGACCCAAACATCAAAGATATTGTTCGTTTAGAGGTCGTTAAAGAAGGTGAATTTTTACATGTGGAATTAGTTGCCGAAGCTGACCCTAACTTATCACTTGCTTTTCTAGATGATGTCCGTGACCATTTAACAGAGGTCATTTTAAGTCAGAAGGGCGTATCAAAAGTGGCCATTCTATATGATGAGGATGACGGGGAACAAAATTGGGTGCATATTGGTGAAAGACCTGATCACTCAACACCCAAACAATAATATCATTATCCAACATAATTTTTCTAAATAAGATAAATAGCCAATTGCCATGTTTCAGGCAGTTGGCTATTTTTTATATAAACGACTGACGTCCCAAAGCAACGCAATGTAACATCAAGATTAGATTTTTATAAGGAAGTCTGCACATCAAGACTCGTAGCCTCGTTTTCAATTAAAGTGAGTTTTGCAAAATAGCTCGCACATCTTCTTCCTGTAATTTGTTGAAGTTTCCAAAAGGCCCATTTTGCATTGCATGTTCTACGATTTGATGGAATTTTGAATCATCGATTTCATAATCCGCAAGGTGACTCGGAGCTCCTATTGAAGTCCAGAATTCCGACAAACGATCAATTCCTTCGTATGCTATTTCTTCTGAAGTCTTTCCTGTAGCGTCGACACCGAAAACGCGTGTTGCAATACCCGCAAAACGCTCTGGATTCACAGGTACACTTAGACGCATCCAATGTGGTTGTAATATCGCCAAACCGCCAGCGTGCGGAATATCATATACCGCAGATACAGCATGTTCAATATTATGTGACGCCCAATCACCTCGAGAACCAATTGATAAGAATCCATTTAATCCAATTGTTCCAGCTAATAAAATCGTTTCACGCAACTGGACATTCTCTAAATCTTCTATTAATTTAGGAGCTGTTGTAATAACTGTTCGTAATACTCCTTCGCACATTTCATCTGTAATCGGGGTATTCGTTGTGTTATGGAAATATTGCTCAATAACATGCGACATCATATCAACGATACCGTAAACTGTATGATTTTTTGGTACTGACACTGTATACGCTGGATTTAAAATCGAAAATTTCGGGAAAACGGCAGGGCTGCCCCAGCTTAATTTTTCTTCTGTTTCCGCATTTGTAATGACAGAGCCTGAGTTCATTTCAGAACCTGTTGCAGCTAGCGTTAATACCGTTCCAAGCGGTAAAGCGTCCTGCACAAATACTTTACGCTTTACAATGTCCCAAGCATCGCCATCATATTTTGCCCCAGCGACGATTAACTTAGAACAGTCAATAACGGAACCGCCACCAACAGCTAGAACTAGATCTATACCTTCTTTTTTACAAAGATCAATACCAAGTCTCGCTGTTTCCACACGTGGATTTGGCTCAACACCGCTTAGTTCAAATATCGTTTTATCTGCTTCTTGTAACTTCTCGATGACAGCATTGTAAACACCATTTTTCTTAATGCTGCCTCCCCCATAGACAATCAATACCTTTTCACCTTGCTGCACTAACTCTTTTGATAGCTTTTCCAGTGCATTTTCACCAAAATGCAACTTCACCGGATTAATAAATGTAAATGAATCCATTCAATTCGCCCCTTTCTAGTTGGATTTTCTCATATTTCTGTTAATGAACGCAAAGATTTAAAACCAAATATTAGCTCCAATTTGTCACTTCAAACGTTCTAACTGTCTGTACCATCTATTAGCCTCTCAAACTAACTTATCGTCTGTTAAGTAGCCCCTAAATAATCCAAATACGACCTAAGCAGAACCTCTTCCTCATTCGAAAAAAAGAGACGCATACAAAAAAACGAGTCATCCAACTAAGAATGACTCGCCTTTCATATTATATTGATTAAACCCATCCACGGAAGCGTGAAGCTTCTGCAGTGCGGCGAACACCTACCATATAGGCTGCTAAACGCATGTTAATGTTACGTGTTGTCGCTGTTGTATAAACGTTTTCAAACGCATCAACCATTTTTTTGTATAGACGTTCTTCAACTTCTTCTTCTGTCCAGTAATAACCTTGGTTATTTTGTACCCATTCGAAGTAAGAAACTGTTACACCACCAGCAGATGCTAATACGTCTGGTACAAGTAGAATACCACGATCAGTTAAAATTCTAGTTGCTTCAGCTGTTGTTGGACCGTTCGCTGCTTCTACTACGATGTTTGCTTTAATGTTGTTTGCATTGTCTGCAGTAATTTGGTTTTCGATAGCAGCTGGCACTAGAATATCACAATCAAGCTCTAATAATTCTTTGTTTGAAATTGTGTTTTCAAATAATGTTGTTACAGTTCCGAAGCTATCACGACGATCTAATAAATAGTCGATATCTAAACCTTCTGGATCATGAAGTGCACCATAAGCATCAGAAATACCGATTACTTTTGCACCTAAATCATGCATGAATTTCGCAAGGAAGCTACCTGCGTTACCGAAGCCTTGAATAACAACGCGTGCGCCTTTAATATCAATGCCACGTTTTTTCGCTGCTTCTTGAATAACGATTGTTACGCCTTGTGCAGTTGCACGATCACGACCTTGAGAACCGCCAAGTACTAGTGGCTTACCTGTAATGAAACCTGGTGAGTTGAATTCATCCATACGGCTGTATTCATCCATCATCCATGCCATAATTTGTGCATTTGTAAATACGTCTGGCGCAGGAATATCTTTTGTTGGTCCTACGATTTGACTAACTGCACGAACATATCCACGGCTCAATTTTTCAATTTCATCCATAGACATTTGACGAGGGTCACAGATGACACCGCCCTTACCACCGCCATAAGGTAGATCCACGATACCACATTTCAATGTCATCCACATTGAAAGCGCTTTAACTTCTTCCTCAGATACGGCCGGATGGAAACGAACCCCACCTTTAGTTGGTCCTACAGCATCATTATGTTGTGCACGGTAACCAGTAAATACTTTTGTTGTACCATCATCCATTTTCACAGGAATACGCACTTGTAGCATGCGAAGCGGTTCTTTTAACAATTCATACATTGCTTCGTCATAGCCAAGTCTATTTAGAGCCTCTTGAATGACTTCTTGAGTTGATGTGAACAGATTTAAGTTTTCAGACATTATTAAATCGCCTCTTTGTTTTTATAATGATAGTATATCGGCATCATTGTAACACACTTCCGAATTGAAATGTGAACAATTTGTTAAAGATTAAAAACTTTTTCAATTTGTTCGATTGACCAATCTAAATCTTCTTGAGAAATAACAAGTGGTGGCGCAAATCGAATAACAGTATCATGTGTTTCTTTACATAATAGACCTAATTCTTTAAGCTTTTCACAATATGGACGTGCTGCCTCTGTTAATTCCATTCCGATAAATAAACCACGACCACGAACATCTTTAATAACTGGGTTATTAATTTCTCTTAATTTCCCTTTAAAGTATTCACCAAGTTGGTGTGAACGCTCTGCTAATTTTTCATCTAGTAATACTTTAATTGAAGCAATAGATACAGCACACGCTAAAGGATTACCGCCGAAAGTTGAACCGTGTGATCCTGGATTGAAAACTCCTAAAATTTCACGATTTGCAGCTACACAAGAAATTGGGAATACACCGCCACCTAAAGCTTTTCCTAAAATGTACATATCAGGCTCTACTTCTTCCCAATCACATGCAAACATTTTACCTGTACGTGCTAAACCAGCTTGGATTTCATCTGCAATAAATAAAACATTGTTTTCACGGCATAGCTCACGAGCAGCTTTTAAGAAACCTTCTGGTGGAATAACGATACCAGCTTCACCTTGGATTGGTTCAATTAAAAACGCCGCTGTGTTAGGAGTAATGGCAGCTTTTAATGCTTCTAGATTACCGTAATCGACTAACTTAACATTCGGTAACATTGGACCGAAGCCACGACGATATTCTTCGTCAGATGATAAAGATACAGCAAGCATTGTACGACCATGGAAGTTACCATTACATGCAATAATTTCAGCTTTTCCATCTTCTACACCTTTTATATCATATGCCCAACGACGAGCCGCTTTAAATGCAGTTTCTACCGCTTCTGCACCTGTATTCATCGGTAATACCATCTGTTTATTCGTTAATTTACCAACAAGCTCATACCATTCACCAAGGTTTTCACTATAAAACGCACGAGAAGTTAATGTTACTTTATCAGCCTGCTCTTTTAACGCAGCGATAATTTTCGGATGACGATGACCCTGGTTTACAGCAGAGTAAGCGGATAGCATATCTAAGTATTTATTACCTTCCGGATCTTTTACCCAAGCACCCTCAGCCTCTGAAATAACGATTGGTAGCGGGTGATAGTTTGCAGCACCAAAATTTTGAGTTTGTTCAATAACTAGTTTTGTTTTTGTCATATAGTATTCTCTCCTTACTTTCATGATGAAAAATCTATGGAAGACTATGTTTTTCTATAAGTAAATTTAATAGGACAATTTTGCATTTTCTGAATATAAAAAACAAGAATATGCCTAGCTACTCCTAGGTTAGCCGCTACAACGTTAGCTTCTGCGGTTCTTGTTCGGCCTACTTTATTAGGAGGAGTTTCGCAGATTCTCTTATTAGCCCCGGTGGATTCAGTTTTGCGCTTACACAAAACCGAATCCTTGACATACACCGAGGGCTATACTTCTTTCAGTTTGCTAAAGAAGTTATAGCATTTCTGAAGTTGTTTTTGCTTGCATGTGAAGTTGTAGATAGTCAGGGCCACCTGCTTTTGAGTCTGTACCTGACATGTTGAAGCCACCGAATGGTTGGTAACCTACGATTGCACCTGTACAACCACGGTTGAAGTATAAGTTACCTACATGGAAATCTTCACGAGCCTTTTCTAAGTTCATACGATTATTTGTAATAACCGCACCAGTTAAACCGTATTCAGTATCGTTTGCAATATCGATTGCTTGATCGAAATCTTTAGCCTTTGAGATTGCTACAACAGGACCAAAAATTTCTTCTTTCATAATACGTGCAGAAGGATCTACGTCTGCAAATACTGTTGGTTGGATGAAGTAACCAACTGAATCATCAGCTGTACCACCTGCAACAAGGCGACCTTCTTCTTTACCAATTTCAATGTATTCTGTCACTTTATTGAATGCCGCTTGGTCAATAACTGTTGCCATGAAGTTTTTGAAGTCTGTTGGATCACCAACTGTTAACGTGTTAGTAAGCTCAATTACACGATTAACAACTGTGTCGTATACATCTTCAACGATAATAGCACGAGAACATGCTGAACATTTTTGACCAGAGAAGCCGAATGCTGATTTTACGATAGATTGTGCTGCAAGCTCTAAATCTGCTTCTTTATCAACAACGATTGTGTCTTTACCGCCCATTTCAGCGATAACACGTTTAATCCAAATTTGACCATCATTTAATACAGATGCACGTTGGTTAATACGTAAGCCTACATCACGAGATCCAGTGAAGCTGATGAAGCGTGTCTTCGGATGATCAACTAAGTAGTCACCTACTTCTGCGCCAGAACCTGGTACAAAATTCACCGCACCTGCTGGAAGACCAGCTTGCTCTAACACTTCGATAAATTTATAAGCAACTACAGGTGTTGTTGAAGCTGGTTTTAATAATACAGTGTTACCTGTTACTAAAGCAGCAACTGTAGTCCCTGCCATAATTGCAAATGGGAAGTTCCATGGTGAAATAACAATACCAATACCTAATGGAATATAGTCATAACGGTTGTATTCACCAGGACGGCTTTCTACAGGTTGACCTTCTTTAATACGTAGCATTTGACGACCATAATATTCTAAGAAATCAATTGCTTCAGCAGTATCTGCATCAGCTTCAGCCCACGGTTTACCCGCTTCTTTTGTTAAAAGTGCAGAGAATTCGTGTTTGCGACGACGGATAATTGCCGCTGCTTTAAATAGTACATCCGCACGAATAGCTGGATCTACTTTTTTCCAAGTTTTAAATGTTTCATCTGCAGCTTGCATCGCTTTTTCAGCTAGTTCTTTGTTTGCTTTTGATACGCGACCAATTATTTCTGTTTTCTTTGCAGGATTATATGAAACGATTTTATCTTCTGTCGTAATACGCTCGCCACCTATAATAAGTGGATAGTCTTGACCTAAATAACTTTCGACTTTATTTAATGCTTCTAAATATGCGTTGTAATTTGCCTCTTGAGTAAAATCTGTGAATGGTTCGTGTTTGTATGAAATCATACTAAATCCTCCCTCGTGAGATGTGTTTTAAGTGTGCAAAAAACGTTGACGCAAAATATCTTTGCGTTTAGAATATTCTTACACTTATTATAATGCAAAATTTCGTTGCATATTTCAAGTAAAAAATTTTCGAGGTGCACATTTTATGAAAAATTCCGAACCTTTACTCCCTTTTTATGAGTTTATTGCAACAAATGTAACTGTTGGTATTCATGCTGTAGACCTTTCTGGCAAAACAATTATTTATAATACGAAGATGAAAGAAATTGAGGGATTTCATTTTGATGAATTAGCCGATCGTTCTGTTATTGAAATGTTTTCTTTCCGCCAGCATGAAAGTACTTTAATGCGTGTGTTACAAACTGGTAAAAAAGAAGTTAATGTAAAACAAACATATTGGAATAAAAATGGTCATGAAATAACAACGATTAACGATACTTTTCCACTATATGTCGAAAATAAACTAATTGGAGCTATCGAATTTGCTCGGGACATTACATCACTTGAAAAGCTAGTTTATCAACCTCTTCGTCGATATGGTGAACCTTTGACATTCGATATGATAACAGCTGTTTCTGATTCGATGCGACAAGTGATCGCAAATGCAAAAAAAGCAGCAGCTGTGAAATTACCAGTATTATTAATTGGTGAATCAGGTACAGGAAAAGATTTAGTAGCAGAGGGTATACATCATGCAGCTTCGACTGACCCTGAAGCATTTGTCACTCTAGTGAGTCGTCGCTCTGCTCAATCTGTTTTAGATAAATTACAGGAGCTCTTACAAGATGACAAGGCATACACTTTTTTCTTTGAACGCATTGATTTTTTAAGTCTAGACATTCAAGAGCAACTATTAGAGGTATTACAGTCTCTTCCACAGTCAAAATACATGCTCATTGGCAGTGTAGGAAGTGATCCCATTACATTAATCGCAGAAAAGAAACTGTCAAAATCACTGTATTATTTCTTTGCAACAATGGCCATTTCCATTCCTAATTTAACAGATCGAAAAGAAGATATTCTTCCATTCGTAGATGATTACTTTAACCGCCATCAAGAGCGATTTGCTTCAAATGTCACGGAATTATCACCTGATGTACAGGATTTATTTTTGCAATATGATTGGCCAGGAAATTTAAAGGAGCTTGAGCTATTACTAGATGAAACGGTGTCGTTTATGACTACTGAATCAACAGTTACCTCAGATTTATTACCACTGCATTTCCGCTTCAAAGTACAGCAGCAAGACGTATCTAATCACGAGCCGGAATTTTTTATGTTCCAGCAACAGAATGATGTTATGCCGCTCGATGCTTATTTACGTGAAGCCGAATCCTATTATGTGCAAAACGTCTTAAATTTATATGAAGGCAATATTACAAAGGCCGCTACTGCACTTGGCATGAGTCGTCAAAACCTACAGTATCGAATTCGAAAAATAAAAAATTCGCTATAATTAAATATTAAAAAACGAGGATACCTTCATATTTGAAAGCATCCTCGTTTTTTCTCGCATTAATAGGCAGTAATTTATTTGTACCGAAAGCGTAGCGTTAGGTACAAGACTCCAACCTAAAATTATTGTCCTGACTGCTCGATCCAGTCTTGTAATTTATCTTTTAAAGAATTAAAACCATTCGCATCCGATTCATCCACACGGTCCTGCAATGATTTACGTGGTGGTGCATCTTTTTTACGCAATGTAGCCGGGCGCTCCTGCAAAGCACGAATCGATAAACTTATTTTTTCGGCATCCTCATCGATTTCAAGTATCTTCACTTCTACCTCTTGCCCAACTGACAAAAATTCACTAACGTCCTTTACAAAGCCGTACGTAATTTCGGAAATATGTACAAGGCCTTGTGTATCTTCATCAAGCGCAACAAATGCACCGTACGGCTGTATACCTGTAACTTTTCCGGTCAACACGTCTCCTAATTCATATTTTTTTTCCATAAACTTTGCCCACTTTCTTTTTGTTTGCTACGTATATATCACCATAAATTATAACATACGTAAATAAGTGGGGCAAAAAATCATCCCATCAATCAATGATCCCTGTTATACGATAATTACCTTCTTTGTTTTTCGATAACTTAAAAAGAAACTGTCTACCGTACATACCCTGATACTCTCCTGAAACACGAGCAGCAACCATTGGATAGATACCATCATATTCCCCTAATTGACTAAAAATATCTAAACTTTTAACTTTGTCTAACACACTTATATTAATATTCGCTTCAGGCATTAATATAGCTTTTTGTAAAGATTCATCCCCTATAGTTTTTGCATATAAAAAAAGAGAAACCATATTCAATGGGCGTAGTTGATCGATAAATGTTTCAGTATCGCTTTTTTTATACTGCTCATATAATCTCTTTATTTCTGATTCTTCAATACTTACAATAGTAAAATCACTATCATTAATAAATCCAGCTGTTTCTTCTCGAGTTTGCAATATGATTGTCCAAATATCGTAGGCTGATAACTGTGCTAAAGTATCGGAGTTATTGTTTTGTTGCAGTTCATTTAAAACTGTTGTTGCAGTTTTTTTCATGACTTCTCCGTACTCTCCATTAGCTACTTTTTGTAAGAAATCCATATAATCTTTATGGGGTTCCCCATCCTTTGTAAGAGCAGGATAGATTTCCGTTCCCTTCAATAATACCAACCATGTATTTTCAAAGCTTTGTCTTAAAACCTTATAAGTAGATGAACCTGCATTTACATCTGCTAGTAACGTGCGCTCCATTATTTTCAAAGATTCAACCGTTTCTTCCCGCGTATACCTTAAATCATCTGCTAATAATAAATGCCCCTTTTCTAAATACTCAAAGTAACCAAAAATATCAGGATGTAATTGCTTAAGAGAATCCTGTGCAAATTCACCATTAATCGGATTAGCCTTAAAATAAAACGAACCTTGATCATCTTCTCTCAGTTCCATAAATTGATTGTTCGTAGCTTCAATAATTGAATTCAAATCTGATGAATATTGTTTGTTATCCACTTTCTTCTTTGAGAGAGGTTCATATTGCACAAGAAGATTACTATAAAAACCTTCTAGTTCCTGGACCGTTTTTTCATATAAGAGATAAATCTCAAATGATTCATCAAAAGATAATTTTTCCCGTCCATTGATAGATTCTAACGCTCTCCTAGGTGTCATCAATTCATTAAGAACACTTTCTTCTGCATTTTCTAAATACTGGTTATCATTAATGAGTAAATGTAAATTGTTTCTTGTGTAAAAATCTAACTTAGCATCAGCATTTTTAATAAATTCAAATGCATTTAGTTCATCAATAGAAACTTTTAACTCTCTTCTTATTTGTTCTTTTTTACTGTTATACTTTTTAGTAATATTCTCGACCCATTTTTTATTTCCAGCTTTCTGTGTTTCTTTCTGTGGAAGATTATCTTCACTATTTGCGCTTTCTGATTGATTAATCACATACGATGAAACGAGAACACCTACTAAAAGTACACTTGCCATACATGCTATCCAAACAGCTGGCTTTTGCCATCTTGAAGGGGGCTTTTCTGTTGTTACTGTTTCTCGCGATTGTTGTGTTGCATCTTCTGCCTCGATTTGTGCGAAAATGGTTTCTGGATCTAGCTGTGGTTCCATGCGATCATAGGATTTTTTTAGAAGCTCCATTCGTTTTTCAAACTGTTTATCATCCATTTTCAACACCCCCTTCCTGCAAGATCACCGCTTTGAGTTTTTCCTTTGCACGTAATATACGAACTTTGACAGTTGATAACGAAATATTTAGTACCTCTGCAATCTCCTCATACTTTAATTCATGGAAGTAAAATAATATAAGTGGATAACGATATTTTTCATCAAGTTCATTAATAGCATTATGTAATAGCCTATCCTCTTCAAAATTAAGGACATGCTTTTCTGCTGAAGATGCGGGCATTTGTTGCTGTGCACTTAGTCTTTCTTCCTTTACTTGCTCTCGTTGTTCTTTGCGATAATAATCACGGGTTGCATTCAATGTGATTTTATAGAGCCACGTCGTAAAACGATCCTGCTTAAATTGATGTAAAAAACGATAGAGCTTCACAAATACCTCCTGTGAAACATCTGCTAAATCATTACTATGTACGCCGCATTGAAAAGCAAACTTTTCAACTGTTCGTTGATGTATTCGGATTAGCTCTATATAGGCGCTTTTGTCTCCTTGCTGAGCCCGTTCTATTAATTCGGTTTCTGTCACAGTCATCCCCCCTTTGCATATGTAACGAACCACCCTTCCTAATTGTTACATATTTAAATATATTTTGGATTTTCATCATATCGTGTGGTTGATTCCCTTGTACTTTGCGGGTAGAAATTCCAAGTGCACTATCATTCGGCATTCTATCTGATATGAAAATTTTAGATCGCTCTATTTTCGACTTTGTAGATTTTTAACAATAGCGATATTCATTATTTTCATCCAGGGAATTTTACCGTTGGAGCTTTATTTTTATAGCTAAAAAAACGAGGTTGTCTCATAATTGAAAGACAACCTCGTTTTCTATAGAAAAGCAAAAACATAATTGTGCATCTACCAGAAGTTAGGCCAATACAATATTGGTCACTCTAGTATTTTCACCTTTTAAAGAAGTTAAATAATGCATTTTGCTTCAAATTTTATCGCAATAAGTTTATATGAAATGGCTACACAATCTTCATATGGAATCCATTCTTCAAACGAATGTTCATATGTTTCTTGAATAACCTTTGCAAGAACAGATGGATCATCGATACCTTGCAATGCTGCTACAACATCTGCGGTTTCAGTATCATAATGATCTGGACCTAAGTGGAATGGATCCCACTCCTCTAGCAGATGTACGGCTGCTTGATTCATTTTTATATTTTCCAAAATACTCACCTATTATCCTTTTATCTTACTCGTATGATACCATAGTAAATAAAAAAGAAAAGAGTGATTTGCTTGTCTATTTTTGATCAAACTATTAAACGTCGTTGTACAAACTCTGTAAAATGGGACGCAATGGAAAACGTATATGGGCTACAAGATGCTTCAGACATACTCCCAATGTGGGTAGCTGATATGGATTTTGCTGCTCCAGTAGCTGTTTCAAAGGCGCTGCAAGACCATGCTGAAAAGACTGTTTTCGGCTATAGCTTTGTTAACGATGAAGCCGTAAAGGCAATCGTAGACTGGCAAAATACTCATCATGATTGGCACATTGACAAAGAATCGATTGTTTTCTGTAACGGTGTTGTTGCTGCTTTAGCGGATAGTGTCAAGGCACTGACAAATCCAGGAGATAAAGTACTTATTTCCTCACCTGTCTACCCACCATTTTATAACATCCCGAAAAGTAATGGTCGAGAGATTGTTAGTTGTCCTTTAGTAGAAAAAGATGGGACATTTGTCTATGACTTTGAAGCCTTTGAACAAGCACTTGCTCAAAACGTGAAAGCCTACATATTGTGTAATCCTCATAATCCAGGAGGCTATGTATGGGATGAAGCTACATTAAAGGAAATCGTACGACTATGTGCAAAATATGATGTAGTGATTATTTCCGATGAAATTCATTCGGATTTAATGTTAGATGGCTCAAAACATACACCATTAGCAAGAATTGCTGGTGACGAAATTGATCGTATTATTACGTGTATGGCACCGACAAAAACATTTAACCTAGCTGGGATTCAGGTTGCCTATATGATCGTGACAGATAAGAAAAAGCGAATGTTACTAGAAGCAGTTCATATGGCTAGCGGGCAAGGCTCATTAAATACCTTTGCTTCTGTTGCACTTCAGGCTGCTTATACAGAGGGTTCCCCATGGTTAAATGACATGCTTACTTACATTTCAAACAATATGGACTATGTGATTGCTGAATTAGGTCAATTACCTGGTATCCATATTAAAAAACCTCAGGGCACTTATTTACTTTGGATTGATTATCGTGAATTAGGACTTGATGAACAAGAAATCATGAAACGCTTGCTGGAAAATGGCAAGCTAGCATTAGAGCCAGGATCAAAATATGGCGATGAGGGTCGCGGCTTCCTACGTATGAACGTCGCCTGCTCATTTGACACGGTAAAAGATGGTGTTCAGCGCTTTAAGCAAGCACTTCAGCAATAGAAAGTAAATAGTGAAGGATATCTCAAGTTTTTCTGAGATATCCTTTTTTGTTTGGCTGTTTTCTCAATGATTGTTGCTAAATGAAAGAGTCAGATACTTAAAAGATAGTGTTATATTTTGGACGCAAGAAAAGGCGAAAGAAATAGTATACTTAAGCGTAATTTACTTATTTCGTAAGAGGTGCTGTGTTTGTTTTTTAAAAAAATATTAGTTGGACATTCAGAAGATGCTATCCTGGCAATTATCAAACACTTAGAGAAAAGTAACATTCCGTTTGAAATAGGAATCAAAGATATTTTAAAACGGTCATCTGAAGAATACGAAGGTTTTTATATGGTCAAAGTTCAAAAGAAATGTGCTAAACAAGTAGTAGCCATTGTTGCGCAGTATGTGTCGCAAGAAGATTTGAAGCATTGGTATAAAGTGGAGAAAAGGAAAAGTAGAAAATTAGAGAGAAAGGAAAAAGCTCTTTATTTGTTTATAGCTTTTATATACTTTATAGCGGTAGCTTCCATCGAAATGGGTAAGAGCATAGGATTGGAGATCGTTCCGTCTATCGGTTGTGCCGTGTTATTGATGGGTGGTATGTTTATGACGATAAAATTTTACAAAGAGATGAAAAAAGAATCGGGTGATTTGAGAGAGACCTATAAAGGGTCGATGATTGTCGGTATTGCTTTGATATTTTATGCCGTCACTTCTTTTATATCTGTACTTCGACTTGCTAATTGGCTTTCTTTTATTTACTTACTACTTCTTTCACATATCTCCACATTTTAAGCTTCTTATTATCGATATTTTCAAGGGAGCAACAATCTATGAAAATAGCCTTTTGTTTAGAAAATATATCTCATATGGAGAATATATTGCGCAGACAAACCATGAGGTATTTTGGCATAAGTTAATGCGCAAATATAATGCCCCGCAGTCCTTAAAGGCGGCTGCGGGGCATCTCGTACAATCATTATGCCTCGGCATAATTCCGTGACACCCGCTGAAGGCAGTTAAATATTTTGCTGATTGTTTGTATTATTTTTCTCTGCTAGAATACGTGCTTCGATTTCCTTTGATTTCATTTCTTGTTTCTTAGAAATTTTACGGAAAACGGTAAATACAACAATACATAAAATAAGCATGATTAAAAATTCAAAAGCTGCAGGAATATAGCCTGATTTATCTTCTGGGAAATATAAAAATTGATACATTAAATGTTTCATGTTTTACACGTCCTTACAATTATTATTCAAAAACTGTAATTGACTCGATTTTCACATCTTCTAATGGTTTATCACGCATGTCTTTTTCTACATCTGCAATTTTGTCTATGATGTCCATTCCTTCAACAACGTGACCAAATACTGTATGTTTATGGTCTAACCAAGGAGTACCGCCATTTTGAGCATATGCTTCAATAATTTCTTCTGGGAAACCAGCACCTTGTAATTGACGAAGCATATCACTTGGAAGGTGCTTCATTTGAACGATAAAGAATTGTGAACCATTTGTGTTTGGACCCGCATTTGCCATTGAAAGTGCACCACGAAGATTAAATACGCTATCAGAGAATTCATCCTCGAATGAGTTACCCCAAATTGATTCGCCGCCCATACCTGTACCAGTTGGGTCACCACCTTGAATCATGAAGTCTTGGATTACACGGTGGAAAATGATGCCGTCATAGTAACCAGATTTTGCATGGCCTAAAAAGTTTTCAACCGTTTTTGGTGCATGCTCAGGGAATAATTTAATTTTGATGGCACCTAATGTTGTTTTCATTTCTACAAGTACTTCGCCTTCAAGTACTTCTGTTGTTAATTGTGGAAACATTGAAGTCTCTCCTTTAAAAGTAAAATTTCAGTTTCAATGAAAATGATAATAATATCATTTCTGACCTCATTTTAGTCTAACATACTTCTTAATGGTTTTCTTCACCAAAGTATTGACGATTTTTTGCACTTTTAACTTTTTGGTAAATAGGCAAAGCGTAGGGTTGATTTCCGTTCCGGCTGGGCGCTTTCCTGGGGGCGTCCGATGAGCCGCTTCGCTGCGCTCCAGGGTCTCATCTGTGACGCTGATCCCCGAGGGGTCGCCCAGTCTCCACTCCAATCAACATATTCGCATGCATATGTTTTAGCAAAATGTCATCCCAGACTTACGTTGACAGATAGAAATTAGAAAAACAGTCTTTGCAAATAAATCCCCGCTTTCGTTGATGAGTCAAATTCACGTGAGATTTATTATCGTATTTAAACTGCCAAGAATTGTTCATACTGCTAGCCGAGATATTTGATAAAGTAGCAAATAGGTCGGAACGAGTATTTGGAAACCATCCAAAATATGTTATTCTTTTGAGTGACTCATATTTAGAGTGGAGGCACACATGAAAAAGGCTTTTGGTTTTATTATCATTTTACTTTCCTTACCTGTCCTTTGGTGGATTAGCACGAATATTAGGACGGAAATCCATGCGGCGAAAGCGCATGAGGAGCAAATTGCTAGCGCTATTCACTTACCGGAAGTTCAGCCACAGCTTCCAATAACACTTATTGATCAAAATGGCAATACATTTAGCGAGGAATATGTCGAATGGAGGCAACCTCAAACACTACAAGAAATCCCAAAAATTGCCCAGGAAATTTTCATCGCTAGTGAAGACGCTCATTTTTATGAGCATATCGGCTTTGACCTCAGTGCTATCGTCCGTGCAGTTGTTGCTAACTCAAGCACAAATTCAACGTCTCAAGGTGCCAGCACTATTACACAGCAACTCGTTCGTATGCGTTATTTATCCGATGAAAAAACTTATGAGCGAAAATTAACAGAAGTTTTTTACTCCTATGAGCTTGAAAAAGAATTTGATAAAGACGCGATTTTAACGATGTATCTAAATGAAGCCTATTTTAGCAATCAAGTTTATGGAATTGGCGGAGCAGCTACCTATTATTTTCAAAAACCACTCCAAGAATTATCTATAGCTGAAATTGCATTTATTGCGGCCATTCCAAATAACCCCTCACTTTATAATCCTTTAAAAAATTTTGATAAAACAAAAGCGAGACAAGAGCGGTTATTAGATACACTCGCAACAAGTGGCGCTATAACAAAAGAAGATGCTAACACACATAAAGCTGAAACGATAACATTAAATGTAAAGAATAAAGCGCAAAGCTACCCTATGTACAGCACTTACGTCCTACAAGAGCTTAAATGGTTAGTTGCAGAAAAAGAAGGCTATGCAGATCGTCTTGCAAAAACACAAAGTGAAGAAGAAAAGAAAACAATTAAAGCGCAGCTAGACAATCGACTCAATACATTATTTCAAAATGGGTTAACGATTTATACCGCGCTTAATCCAGACAAACAAGCAAATGATGAGAAAAAGATGACTGCCATTCTAGGACCAGGCAAATTACAAGCAGCCGGAGCAGTTATTGATAATAAATCCCGTGAAGTAGTTAGTCTTTATGCAGGGAAAAACTATGAAAAGTTTGGTTATCATCGAGCCTTTCAAGGAACGCGTCAGCCAGGCTCTGCCTTTAAGCCATTAGCAGTATATGCACCTCTCTTTGAAACGACAGCACACACACCTGATTCTATAGTGAGTGGTGGCAGTTATTGTGTCGGTTCATTTTGTCCACAAAACTATGGTGGCTTTAAATACGGTGATGTACCAATTCGAGTAGCATTTCAATATAGCTACAATACATCGGCTCTCCGTCTGTTGAACACAATCGGAATTGATACAGCATTTAGTTACTTAGATCGCTTTAACTTCCACTCCATCGTGGCAAAAGACCATAATTATGCTGTCTCATTGGGAGGCTTAACGTATGGTGTTACAGCACTTGAGCTAGCAGACGCTTATACAAGCTTTATAGACGGCTCATACGTGCAGGCCCATAGCATCCGTAAAGTAACAGCGGCTGATGGAACGGAGCTTTACAGCTGGGATTCAGCACGCGATCAAATTTGGTCACCGAAAACGGTTAAGAATATGCGTTCAATCCTTTCAGATGTTGTTACTCGAGGTACAGGACAAGGTGTTTATAGTAGAAGTAACTATATCGGTGCGAAAACAGGAACAACTAACAACTATCGCGACTACTGGCTTGCAGGATTAAACGATGAATACACAGCAGCAGTTTGGCTGGGTTATGATAAGCCACAATCTATGGAAAGATTAGAAGACTATAAGATTCACCATCAACTATTTAATGTTTTACTACAGTAAATAGTCATATATTCTCAATGAAAAGGAGCAGCCCTAAGTGAAATTCATCACTATAGGGCCGCTCCTTTTCTCGTTTAACGGTATTATGTAATTGGATAAATACTTAATGAAAATCGAGGCATTTAGTGTGCAAATGGTAAGCTTGCCAAGATGCCATTATACAATTTTAAAACAACATAAATTATTAGCGATAATAGTATTGTCCACATAAATAGCTCAAATACTAGCAAGCCAATCGTTCCACCCATCGACATAAACTGACTCATTTTATAGATAAGGTAAATAAAGTAGATAAAAACGGTTAAGACAAAAATACCTACTAAAACGTAAATAAATTGAATAGCAAAGGCTGAACATATTGCGCCAACTAATAATATGATATATCCGCCTCGTGCTTGATGAACTGTCGCACCATCATTATCCTTTGAGAAAAATAACATTCCAAGCTCATGAATAGTTTCCCCTACTAATTTTAATGCTGAAAATAACATAAAAAAGATCCCAGCAAAGACAATTAGTAAAAAAACACGGAGCTCGAAATCGGATAAAAACTCCCGCATGCCAGAATATACACCAATTGCATGAAAAACTTGCAACGATTCACCTACAGCATACATACCGAACGTCAAACTAAATAACAAAATCGTAATCAATGGTAGATAACCATAAATATAAGGGTTTTTCATAAAAAATTTTTTCCTCTATTTTTATTGATAACTTCTTATTTATAATATATCCAATATTCTTCCACTATCGCAAGCTAAATCCTTTGAGTGCATATGCATTCATTCAAAAAGTGCGTTATAATTAACCTACTTACTTGCATAAAGGAGGATTTTTTTGTTACAAGTACTTTATATTTTCATTCCAATGCTTGCTGCAATATTTGTGCCATTTTTATATAAACGCATTAAAAATATTCACACAGGCTGGCTTGTTCTTGCAGTCCCTGCTACACTCGCGATTATTTACGCCTCATATATCTCAAAAGTAGCAGAAGGTAAAGTTTTTCTTGAAGAGCTTCCTTGGATTCCATCGCTTGATATTTCCGTCGTTTCTTATTTAGACGGACTTAGCTTGCTATTCTCATTACTAATTACTGGAATTGGCTCGTTAGTCGTACTTTACTCTATTTTTTACTTAGACAAACATAAAGAAAGATTACATAATTTTTATGTTTACTTATTACTATTTATGACTGCAATGCTAGGAGTAGTACAGTCAGATCATTTAATTTCTTTGTACTTCTTTTGGGAGCTAACATCCATTTCGTCATTTTTACTAATTGGCTACTGGTATTCTCGTGATGCATCTCGCTTTGGGGCACTTAAATCAATGATGATTACAGTCGGCGGCGGCTTAATGATGTTAGGGGGATTCATCCTTCTGTATTTAATGGGGGGAACGTATTCAATACGTGAACTTATTGTCATGGCGCCTAATTTAGTGCAGCATCCAATGTTCACTTGGTCACTCGTTTTAATACTTTTAGGCGCATTTACTAAATCTGCACAATTCCCATTCTACATTTGGTTACCAGATGCAATGGAAGCGCCAACACCAGTAAGTGCATACCTTCACTCTGCAACAATGGTAAAGGCCGGTATTTATTTAGTTGCACGCTTCACACCAATTTTCGCAGTTTCTGAGCTTTGGGTATGGCTCGTTACAGGTGTAGGTATCTTAACGCTATTATGGGGTTCGTTCTTTGCTGTGAAGCAAACAGATTTAAAAGGAATCCTTGCGTTCTCTACAGTGAGTCAGCTTGGCCTTATTATGTCATTGCTCGGAGCTAGTGCCTTAGCATTTCATGGCAACGGGGCAACAGATACGATTAAATTTGCGGCTTTTGCGGCGATCTTCCATCTGATCAACCATGCAACATTTAAAGGAAGCTTATTCATGATTGCAGGTATTGTCGATCATGAAACAGGTACACGTGATATTCGTAAGCTCGGTGGCTTAATGAGTATTATGCCGCTTAGCTTTACAGTCGCGGCAATCGGAAGCTTATCAATGGCCGGTCTACCGCCATTTAACGGCTTCTTAAGTAAGGAAATGTTTTTAACAGCAATGCTTGCACTGCAAAATTTTGAATTTTTTGGCTTTGACACATGGGGAGCACTCTTCCCGATTGTCGCTTGGATTGCTAGTATTTTCACATTTGTCTACAGCTTCTATTTTGTTTTCAGAACATTTACTGGTAAATACACACCAGAGAAATTACCTCATAAACCACATGAGGCACCGATTGGCATGCTGATTTCACCGATGGTTTTAGCAGCATTAGTGGTAACAATCTTCTTTATTCCGAACCTAGTAGGGGATACTTTTGTAAAGCCAGCAGTACAAGCTATTCAGCCATTCTTATATGATTCACCAAAGGATATTGATATTCATGTGGCGGCTTGGCATGGTGAAATTACACCCGAATTAATCATGACATTTGGCATAGTAATTATTGGGGTTCTATTGTTTGTATCATTACCGAAATGGCAGGGTATTTATCAAAAATTCCCACGATCTTTAACGTTAAATAATGCATACGACAAAATAATGCTTGGACTGGACGTAGGGTTAAATCGTGTATCACGTCTATATATGACGGGCTCTATGCGTCATTACCTGCTATATATGTTTAGTAGTATTGCAGCGATTGTCATAGGTTCTTTATTTGTGAAGAAGGCCTTTACAGTTTCCTTCCAAAATACTGCACCTATTCGTCCTTACGAAATCATTTTAGTCGTAGTATTAGTTATTGGAACAGCTATTACAATTTTGGCAAAGTCACGCTTAACAGCGATTATAGGTCTTGGCGCTGTCGGCTACACAGTAGCATTGTTCTTCGTTATTTTTAATGCTCCTGATTTAGCATTAACACAGCTTGTCATTGAAACAATTTCTGTTGCGCTATTTTTACTAGCGTTTTATCATCTGCCGAAGCTTGGAAAACGAGAAGAACGCATGCGATTCCAATTAAATCGGGCAATTGTTTCCATTGCTGTCGGTGTTATGGTTACGCTTATAGCGCTGTCTGCACATTCACAAAAATTGATTCCAACGATCTCGAAGTATTACGAGGAAACAGTTTATTCAAAAGCTGGCGGTGGAAACATTGTCAATGTAATTTTAGTAGACTACCGTGGCTTTGATACATTATTTGAAATTACAGTGCTAGGTATTGCTGGAATGGCCATTTTAGCAATGATCAAGCTACGCATGAATAGAAAGGAGAAATCGCATGAAAACAAATGATGTCATTATACAATTTACAACAAAAATTGTATTCTTCATTATTTTCTTCTTCTCCATTCATATCTTCCTTGCTGGTCATTACACACCTGGGGGTGGCTTTGTCGGCGGACTTTTAACATCGAGTGCTATCGTACTTTTAGTCCTTGCCTTTGATTTAAATACGGTTCGTAAGGTTTTACCAATAAATTATACGTATTTAACTGCAATTGGCTTACTTCTAGCCCTAGCAACAGCCGCTTTCCCAATGTTTGTAGGTAAACCGTTTTTTACACATTTCTTTGATTATTTCGATTTACCGCTTCTAGGCAAACAGTCATTACACACGGCTATGCTTTTTGATAGCGGTGTCTACTTGGTTGTTGTCGGCGTTACGATGACCATTATTCAAACGATTGGGGAGGATGAATAATGGAAATAATTATGGCGTTTGTCATAGGCTTTTTGTTTATGGCAGCGGTTTATTTAATCTTATCCAAAAGCTTATTGCGTATTATTATCGGGACAGGTCTTTTAAGTCATGGTGCTCATCTTCTCATTTTAACGATGGGCGGGCTTGGTGGAGAAGCACCACCTGTTTTAAAGGAAGGGGCAAAAACTTTTGCAGACCCATTACCGCAAGCGCTTATTTTAACAGCGATTGTTATTAGCTTTGGGGTAACTGCTTTCTTCCTTGTACTTGCTTACCGTTCTTACCAAGAGCTCGAGACAGATGATATAAGCTTAATGAAAGGAAGTGATGAGGATGAATAACTTCCTTCTACTGCCCATCATCATCCCGTTTTTCTTCGGCATGATTTTAATGTTTGGGCAAAAAAATTTAAAATACCAACGTTCATTCGCATTACTAGGGATAGGACTTGCACTTATATCAGCCATTTCACTGCTTATAAAGGTGAAAAATGATGGTATTCAAAAGGTGACGTTCGGTGACTGGCCTGTGCCGTATGGTATAACGATGGTTTCAGATATGGTGTCCGCACTACTTGTCACAACAACGCTACTGATTGCCATCTTTGTTGTTTGGTATGGCTTTGGTTCCATCACTAAGGAACGTGAACGCTTCTTCTATTATCCTGGAATCATGTTTATTTTAACTGGGGTTAACGGGGCATTTACGACTGGCGATATTTTTAACCTTTTCGTATTCTTCGAGGTATTGTTAATGGCCTCTTATTTGCTCATCGTTCTTGGGGGCGAAAAAGGACAGCTTAAAGGTTCCATTAAATATATTTTAATTAATGTTATTTCATCTGCACTATTTGTTATAACAGTTGCCTTCCTTTACTCAGTAGTAGGTACATTAAACATGGCAGATATTGCAGTAAAAATTGCTGACATTAATCAGCCAGGTATTGTTACGGTTATAGCTGTACTATTTTTAATGGTATTTGGGTTAAAAGCGGCTATTTTCCCACTATACTTCTGGCTTCCAACTTCTTATGCGGCAGCTCCAATACCAGTGCTAACGCTATTTGGTGCACTATTAACAAAGGTTGGCATTTACGCGATTACTCGAACATATACATTGTTCTTCGTTCATGATTTATCATATACGCATGATCTACTAATGGCATTAGCAGTTGCAACAATTATTGCGGGCTGTATCGGTGCTCTTGCCTATCACGATGTGAAGCTTATTATTATCTATAATATCGTCATTGCTGTAGGTGTTATTTTATTCGGTGTATCTCAAATGAATGAAATAGCCCTAAAAGGTGCCATGTTCTATTTAATTCATGACATGCTTATAAAAGCAGCGCTCTTTATGTTGATAGGTATAGTGATTTACATTACGGGCACATCTGATTTACGAAAAATGGGCGGGCTTATGAATAAATATCCTGCCCTCGGTTGGTTCTATTTAATTGCAGCATTTGGTTTAGCAGGGATTCCTCCACTTAGCGGCTTCGTCGGAAAGCTGTTAATTGCTCAGGGAGGCTTTGAAGCAGGCAGTAAATGGAGCAGTATTTTTATTTTAGCTTCGTCACTTCTCGTGTTATTGTCTGTTATTCGTATTTTCCTTTATGCCTTTTGGGGTGAAGAAAAAGAAACGACAGGTACTGTCGATAAAAAAGTCTATCATACATTATTCGTGCCTACTGTTATTCTAGTGCTCATTACCGTAGCGTACGGTGTTGGTTCCGAATGGATTACACCATTTATGGACGATGCAGCAAAACTATTAAGTGATCCATCTATTTATATAGATGCTGTATTGAAGGAGGATTAGAAATATGGCATTTCAAATTATTTTAAATGTTATGCTTGCCTTCGTTTGGATGTTCCTTTCTTCTAATTACACAGCAACAGGCTTTATCATTGGGTTCATTCTCGGTATTGTATTACTCATTATTATGCGTAGATTTTTTACAACCCGTCTTTACGTCTACCGTATATGGGCAATCATTAAACTGACTTTACTCTTTTTAAAGGAGTTAGTGTTAGCGAATATACAAGTGCTTCGAGTGGTCTTAAAGCCAAAGTTGGATATGCAGCCTGCGTTCTTTGCCTATCCTACTGTTTTAACACAAGAATGGGAAATTACATTATTATCGAGTCTCATTACGCTAACACCTGGTACTGTAGTAGTGCACGTATCAGATGATGCAAAAACTTTGTATGTACATGCTATCGACATGAGTGATGTCGATGAAGCAATTACTGCAATTCGAGATTCATTTGAGAAAGCGATTTTGGAGGTGAGTAAATCATGACAACGTTTATTATTACTGCAATTGTGGTGATTTGCTTATCGATGGTTGCAGTTATTTATCGAATGGTTAAAGGACCTTCTGCATCCGACCGCGTGGTAGCATTGGATTCATTAGGTGTATCAGTCATCTCGCTAATAGGACTGTTTTCAGTATTGGTTGAAACAAGCTTCTTTCTGGAAATTATATTATTGTTAGCGATCTTATCGTTTATCGGTACGGTTGCTTTCTCTAAATTTATAGAGAAAGGAGATATCATTAAACGTGACAATACTCGCTAATAGTTTAGTTATCTTTTTCATTTCTATCGGGGTGCTATTTATTGTCGTGACTGCCATTGGTCTTGTCCGTTTACCTGATTTGTACACACGTGCTCACGCTGCTTCAAAAAGTGCAACGCTCGGTGTCATGTGCGTACTTATTGGTGTATTCTTTCACTTCTGGCTCATTGAAGATCACTTTAATCCCCGCATTTTGCTTGGTATACTGTTCCTGTTTATCACAGGTCCTGTTGGAGGACATATTATGACTCGTTCCTCATACATCGCTGGTGTAAAGCCTTGGAAAGGCACAGTACACGACGAGCTTGGTCCTGAAATTGATCGAATGAAAAAGGAACAAGGCATTAAGTAACTTTTCAAAAAAAGTGGCCAATGAATAGACTTCATTGGCCACTTTTTAATTGTTTGATAGCATGAAAAATTCTTTTTCTAAACCAATGCCTTCCCAAAAATTTAGTGCTAAGTCATTTTCTAAATCTACATAAACATTTACTACTGAAGTATCATGCTCGTCATTAAACCAATTCACTAAATCATCTACTAGACGTTTAGCAACCTTCTGTCTTCTGTATACTGGTACTACATAAACTTCGTCTATTTGACCATAGTTCATTTCAAAAATAAAATCCCTTTTGATAGAAGCCATTCCAAAACCAATCATTGCATTATTTTCATTCGTTGCTATATAAATGGCCCCATATTTTGATTCAATATATTGTTTTAACTGTTCTTGAATTCCCTTCCTTTCACTCTCCCCCAATTCACAATCTGCAGTTTCTATGGCATTTTCATTCCAAAGTTTCAATATATCATTTAATAATTTCTGGTTTACAACATCCTTGGTTAATAGTTGAATATGTATGCTCATTTCATTCATCCCCTATATGTTTGATGATTTAATCATCTCATAACATTTGGAAATATTCTATAAAATTAGGGAAATTTATCAATCAATCATATCTCGGCATAATTGCGTCCGGAACCGGCTTTGAGCTTTCAGTGGGTGTTTGTACACCCGCTGAAAGCAGTTAAAAAAATCTGCCTCCTCAAAAGTAAGCAGATTCTTTATGAAAGCAAATTTATTAAATATAAACAGGTTACTATAACGTGTGGTTGATAAGCCTAAATATATCCTTTTGAAGTTAATATGTCTGTGAGCTGGTCTACGCATTCTTCGATAGAATTAAGTTCTGTGTCTAAAATAATTTCTGGATTTTCTGGTTCTTCATAGGGTGCTCTAATCCCAGTAAAGTTAGGAATTTCCGCATTACGTGCTTTTTTATAAAGACCTTTTGGATCACGCTTTTCACACGTTTCAACAGAACACTTCACATACACCTCTATAAATTCCCCTGCTTCCACAAGCTCACGGACAACTTGACGTTCTTCTCGGTAAGGTGAAATAAAAGCAGTTAGAACAATTTGTCCATTTTCCACAAAAAGCTTAGATACCTCTCCAATACGTCGTATATTTTCCTTTCGACCAGTTTCATCAAATCCTAAATCCTTATTTAAGCCATGGCGAACATTATCACCATCTAAGACAAATACTTGATTGCCACGTTCAAAGAGTCGGCGTGCAAATGCATTCGCCACCGAAGATTTTCCAGATGCTGATAAACCAGTGAACCATAAAATAAAGCTTTGATGCTTGTTTTGTATACGACGCTCTTCTTTCGTAATAGACGCTTCGTGCCAAACGATGTTTGAACTCACTTTATAACCTCCTGACGCATTCCTTTAATTAATACATCCACAACCTCTTTACGACTAAATGTACCTGGAGGCACTTCGCCATTACGCAACATTTCACGAACCTTAGTACCCGATAAAATGACATGTGCTGAGCTTTCATGTGGACAAGTTTTCGTCGTTGCCATTCCCTCACATTTGTTGCAATAGAAGCTATGCTCAAATTTTAATGGAATAATTCCTAATTCATCTTCTGTAAATTGTTCAAAGATTTTTTGTGCATCGTATGTACCATAGTAATCACCAACACCTGCATGGTCACGCCCAACGATAAAGTGCGTACAGCCATAATTTTTTCGTACAAGTGCATGAAAAATAGCTTCCTTTGGCCCTGCATAACGCATGGCAGCTGGAAACACCCCTAATTGCACACGATTTTCAGGATAATAATTTTTCAGTAAAACTTCGTAGCTTTCCATGCGAATTGCTGCTGAAACATCGTCTGATTTCGTTTCCCCAACTAGCGGATTTAAAAATAATCCATCAATTGTTTCAAGTGCAGCCTTTTGAATATATTCATGTGCTCGATGTACAGGATTCCGCGTTTGGAAGCCAACAATTGTTTTCCAGCCCTTTTCTACAAAAAGCTGGCGTGTTTCAAACGGATCAAATGAATAGGCTGGGAACTTTTGCTCTAGACGTTTTACTAATGTAATTTTTCCGCCCACATAAATGCTTGGACGTTCATGCAACTTTTTAACACCTGGATGCTCTAAATCCTCCGTGCCGTATATTAACAATGCCTCTTTCTGTTTATTTGGCTCATAAATATCAGCTACTTCAATTACGCCATAAACAGCATCACCATATACTAATTTTGCCTCATCACCTGGCTGCAATGTTGCCGCTATATACTCTGCTACAGGTAATGTAATCGGAATACTCCATACCACGCCAGACGCTAAGCGTGTATGTTCAACAACTGATTCATAATCTTCCTGCGTTAAAAATCCTTCAATCGGACTGTAGCCACCAATAGCAATTAGCTCTAAATCACTAAGTGAAATGGCATCGAGCTCAATAACTTTATTTATATGTGTTATATCCTTTTCTGGATTAAAGGCTTGCACTAATAGTCCACCATGTGGTTGTAAACTCATAAAAATCTCCTCCTAATTTTATTGAATTACTCAGTTTTATATTTAATCAAGCGTGTTGATTGACCATTTTTATCCACTATGATTAATTAGAAGGCTCTAATTTCCGCTACGGGCTACTATCAGTTAAAATGGACATACATTAGTAAAATATTAACAAAAAAATCATTTTATTAGCCCATAATAACCCTAGATTTTCCTAATCAACACGCCTAATATTTAAGTTTATTTACATTGATTTTTCATCTTAGGCAAATTGAATCTTCGATTAATTCCTTCCTTACAGAAATGATCGGGAATTCTTCTGAATTGACCGGCTTCCTTACAAGTGGTCAGGGTCACCTCTGATTTGATTAACTCCTCTTTAAAAGTGATTTTGGCCCCAGTTGATCCAAAAGTAATTCGGTATTTAAATCCCTTCACCCACATCGTATATTGAGCGCTCTTCTTCACGCATTGTTCCCATTAAGCTAATGACACCTAGCGTTCCAACAATAATACTGCCAATTAATACGATGGTATAGAAATCTTTTTCTAAGAATAGCTGTACTAAAAAATAAGAAATGGCTAAAGAAAAGATTGGTGAAACAATCCAAATACGGATTATTTTTTTCACAATGTGTTTATGAAAAATTTGTTTCCCGTTTTTGGCCATCCCCATTCCGATAATCGAAGAAGATGTTACTTGTGTTAATGGCACGGGAAGCCCAAAGATAGAGCTTATACCGACTAGGAGTGCACCTGTACTCGATATTAGTATCCCTTCTGCCTTCTCAAAGCGCATAATTTTTTTACCGTTTGTTTCAAGCACTCGTTTGCCAAGGAGCATCGCACCAAGCGCTACAAATGCCCCGCCAAGCAATATTCCAGCTGTAACACTTATCATCCCTGCACCTACAAGAGGTCCAACTGCATTTGCTACGTTATTCATCCCTGCTGAAAATGCTTCGAAAAATCCAGCGAACACAAGGAGAATCGTTAATATTGGATGATCTTTTAGCAAGCCCTTAACTCGTAATTTATACAGCCACTTCCCAGAGACAAATGCAATAACAAACGCCACAATTGGTACTATTACCCAAAACGATATGATAACAAGCAATGATTTAATATATAACACTTTGTAGGCAATTCCTACACCTACAACTGCTCCTACTGTTACTTCACTCGTTGATAATGGGATGCCTAAAAGATTGGCGAAAAATAGGGAGCTTGTTGCAGAAATTAAAATAATAATGACAATCTTTACCGTAATGTACTCTTGTGGCATTATGCCTGAGCTGATTGTTTTTACTACCTCTCCACCTCCAAGAACTGCCCCTGAAAAAACACCCACTGAGCAAATGAGCAGTGCTTGCCAAGCCTTTTTAATGGCACCTGCACCGTAAGCAACTCCCATTGAGGCTGCCGCTCCACTAGCACCTATATTCATTGCAAAAAATAAACTAATCGCTATTGCTACATATTCAAGCATGGCAAAACTCCTTTACTCATGTAATCCACACTCAGTTTTACCAGACCCTTGCCACCTGCCTGAACGCAAATCATCCATTGTAAATGCCGGTTTTGTACAGTGCTCGCAGCCGACGCTTGGATAGCCTCTGTCATGCAATGGATTGTACGGTAAACTATGCTTTGAGACATAGCGCCAGACATCCTTCCATGTCCAATGAATGAGTGGACAAATTTTAATGGACTGAAACTTATCGTCACGATTGATAAAGTTCGTATTTTGCCGGGTTGGTGATTGTTCACGACGTAAGCCTGATATCCAAGCCTTTGCGCCCGCCAACGCTCCATGTAACGGTACAATCTTGCGAATTTCACAGCATTTGTTTGGATTGGAACTCCATAACTCATCACCATATTCGGCAGCTTGTTGTTCGAGTGTAAGCGCTGGCTTTTGCATAATAATGTCCAGCCTCGGATATTTTTCTTTTACTTTATCAATCGTTTCATATGTTTCCTTAAAATGAACATCTGTATCTAAAAAGACAATCGTAGCATCGGGCTTCACCTTTGAAATAAGGTCAATTAAGACAATTCCCTCAATCCCAAAGCTACATGCATAAACGATATCCTCGCCATATTCAGCGTAACTCCACTGTAAAACCGCTAGTGCAGCCTTGTAAGTTTCGTCTACCTGAAAATTCAATGTTGGCTCATGCCAAGTTTCATAGGTTAACATACAATCCCCCTCATATCGAAAAAAGGCGTTCTAACGAAAGACATATATAGACATGTCTTCGTTAAAACGCCTCTAGTTTGACTAGCCAGCTTATTATTAACTTCTTTCAGCTACAGAAATTTCCCACCTCTATAGGTGGTGAGATGAATGCAGTTTTAAGTCACTTATCAGCGTGTATCCAAAATCCGCTGAAATAGAGGAACTCAGTCTAAGAACGCCACGTCCTGTGGCATTACCGAAATAACCGACATCGTGTCGGCTCTCGTGCAGGCCTCAGCACAAAGCCGATTCCTGACACAATTATGCCGAGGCATAATTGATTAATTGTTCACTAGTATTGGCTACCTCGTTCTACAATCATTCTTCTTACTACCAAATATATACTAAAGTACACTTAGTAGTCAACTAGGTTTTTTTACAAAAAATTCATTTCAATGAGCCCAAATTTTTATACTGTATTCTTGCATATGATGATAATCAAAAGAAGTATTTCTAATTCCTTGTTGACTAATAGGAAATATATGTTTAATGTATAATTAAGCTTTGAATCAAACCAATATAAAAATGCTGATCAGAGAATCTGAAGGCCATCTACTTAAGACGATTATTATTCGTTCTGGTAGATGGTCTTTTGTATTTTCTAAATCAAAAGGGAGGGTAATTTCATGAAAAAAAGGAAACATCTTTTCCAATCGTTAGTACTTATATCCGCATTAGCACTAACATTAACAGGTTGTGGTAGCAGCTCTTCTGAAAAAGATACAAGGGCTCAGGATACAAAAAAATCTGTAGAACTATTAAATGTATCCTATGATCCAATACGTGAGCTTTACGAGGAATTCAACAAAGATTTTATAAAAAAATGGAAGGATGAAACCGGTCAAGAAGTAACGATAAAACAATCACATGGGGGCTCTGGTAAACAGGGGCGAGCTGTAATTGATGGTCTAGAGGCAGATGTTGTTACACTAGCACTAGCTTACGATATTGATGAGATTGCACAAGCTCGAGGCCTATTAAATAAAGATTGGCAAAAAGAATTTGAAAATAACTCTACACCATATACATCTACTATTGTCTTTTTAGTACGCAAAGGCAATCCAAAGGGTATTAAAGATTGGGATGATTTAATAAAAGACGATGTATCTGTCATTACACCAAATCCTAAAACATCTGGTGGTGCACGGTGGAATTATTTAGCCGCTTGGGCCTATGCAGGGAAATTATATAAAAATGATGAGGCAAAAATAAAAGAATTTATGAAAGCTCTATATAGCAATGTAGAAGTACTGGATTCTGGTGCACGCGGTGCTACAACAACATTTGTTGAACGTGAAATTGGTGACGTCCTAATTGCATGGGAAAATGAAGCATATTTATCGCTCCATGAATTAGGTGACGATTTTGATATCATTACACCTTCTTTAAGTATTTTAGCTGAGCCACCTGTGTCCATCGTTGACAAAATCGTTGATAAAAAAGGTACACGTGAAGTAGCCGAGGCTTATTTAAAGCATTTATATAGTGAGCGTGGTCAAGAAATTGCTGCAAAAAATTACTATCGACCACGAGATGAAAAAATTTTAGCAAAATATCAAGAGCAATTCCCAAAACTTGAACTCGTTTCAATCGATGATTTTGGTGGTTGGGCAGAAGCGCAAGGGAATCATTTTAAAGATGGTGGTACATTCGATGAAATTTATGTACCTCAATAAGGAGGCATGTTATGAGTAGTTTAACTGTTAAACAAAAAACACGCCGCATTATTCCAGGTTTCCACCTTTCTCTAGGCTATACGATGTTATACGTTAGCTTGCTAGTCTTATTGCCGCTATCAATGATTTTTATTCATACAATGTCCTTAAGCTGGGCAGAGTTTGTTCATATTGTGACCGCTCCTCGTGCTGTCGCTTCCTATAAGGTAAGTTTCAGTACTGCACTCGCTGCTGGTTTATTAAATGTTATTTTTGGCACAATCATTGCATGGGTGCTTGTACGCTACCGCTTTCCGTTTAAACGAATCATCGATGGACTTGTCGATTTACCATTTGCTTTGCCAACTGCTGTAGCAGGAATAGCCTTAACGTCACTCTATGCACCAAATGGTTGGATTGGTCAATTTTTTAATTTTAAAATTGCCTTTACTCCACTCGGCATTATCATTGCCCTTACATTTATCGGGCTACCATTTGTCATTCGTACTGTGCAGCCTGTCTTACAAAATATTAGTGCTGAGGTCGAGGAAGCCTCAGCAAGCCTTGGAGCAACTCGATTACAAACCTTTCGTAAAGTGATTTTTCCAGAGCTTGCTCCTGCCATTTTAACAGGATTTTCATTAGCCTTTGCACGTGCACTAGGAGAGTATGGCTCTGTTGTTTTTATCGCCGGCAATATGCCGATGAAGACTGAAATTACGCCATTAATAATTATGACTAAGCTCGAGCAATATGACTATGCTGGTGCAACTGCTATTGCAGTGGTCATGCTTGTCACGTCCTTCATTCTATTATTTAGCATTAATTTAATACAATGGTTGGCAAATCGTCGCTTTGTACATTAGGAGGTATTTATGGAACAGTCTACATTTATTCAGCAAGTTGCTCCTGAAAAAAATAATGCAGTGACAAAGTCTGCTGCCTTACAAGAGCCACGTTTTGTCCGATATACGCTAACATTTATTGCGCTAGCTTTTTTAGCACTTTTCATTGTGCTTCCACTAGTATCAATTTTTTTTACCGCCTTTCAAAAAGGAGTAGACGTATATGTAGCAGCTATCACACATCCAGATGCATTGGCAGCTATTAAGTTAACCTTAACTGTCGTCGCGATTGCCGTACCTTTAAATGCAATCTTTGGAATTATGGCTGCTTGGGCTTTAACAAAGTTCAACTTTAAAGGGAAAAATCTATTACTTACAATCGTCGATCTTCCTTTTGCAGTATCTCCCGTTATTGCAGGTTTAGTGTTTATTTTGTTATTTGGCTCACAGGGGCTATTTGGAGATTGGCTATTTGAACATGACATAAAAATTGTTTTTGCACTACCGGGTATTGTCCTAGCTACTGTCTTTGTCACGTTGCCCTTTGTTGCGCGGGAGCTCATTCCTCTTATGCAGACACAAGGTACTTCCGAAGAAGAAGCGTCCATTTCACTTGGTGCTAATGGTTTTAAAACATTTTGGTATGTGACATTGCCAAATATCAAATGGGGCTTATTGTACGGCCTTATACTTTGTAATGCTAGGGCAATCGGTGAATTTGGCGCCGTTTCTGTTGTATCAGGGCATATTCGTGGAATGACAAATACAATGCCTCTTCATATTGAAATTTTATACAATGAGTATCAATTTGCAGCAGCCTTCGCCGTTGCTTCACTGATGAGCGTGATTGCCATTATTACACTTATCGTTAAAGATATTGTTGCTTGGAAATCAAAATCCGCTTAAAGGAGGTATTGTCAGTATGAGCATTCATATTAAAAATGTATCGAAAAAATTCGGTTCCTTTCAAGCTTTAGAAGATGTTTCTCTTCATATTCATTCAGGTGAACTGGTTGCCCTTCTCGGCCCATCTGGTTCTGGCAAAACTTCTTTACTACGCGTTATTGCTGGGCTTGAAACGTCAGATGTTGGGGAGATTTTATTTGACGGTCAATCGATGATCAATCGCCATCCAAAGGAGCGAAATGTAGGCTTTGTATTCCAGCATTATGCACTTTTTCGCCATATGACAGTTTTTGATAATGTCGCTTACGGTCTTAAAGTACGCCCCCGTAAAACAAGACCTTCTAAACTTGAAATTAAGGACAAAGTGGTGGAGCTTCTACGACTCGTCAAACTAGATAATTTTTCTGATCGTTACCCAACTCAGCTTTCGGGTGGGCAACGTCAGCGAGTTGCACTTGCTAGAGCTCTCGCCGTGGAGCCCAAGGTGCTCTTATTAGATGAACCTTTTGGAGCACTGGATGCTAAAGTGCGCAAGGAATTGCGTCGTTGGCTTCGAAAGCTTCATGATGAGTTTCATATTACAAGTATTTTTGTCACACACGATCAGGAAGAGGCTCTTGATGTTGCAGACCGGATTGTCGTGATGAACAACGGTAAGATAGAGCAAATTGGTAGCCCAGACGACGTATACACAAATCCAAAGAGCCCTTTTGTTTATGATTTTTTAGGTAATGTGAATCTCTTTAAAGGACGGTTACATAATGGTAAGCTCCTGCATGGTGAATTAGCGATTGATGTACCCGGCGCACAGGTATACACAGAGGATCATGCAGTAGGTTATGTACGTCCCCATGATATTCATATTGAGAAAACAAATGTACCTGGTACTGTCCCCGTCAAAGTAAGCCATATTCATTTGCTCGGACCTATCGTGCAGGTTGAGCTACGTCGTGAAGATATAGATGAATTTTTAGAGGCAGAACTGACGAAAGAACAATTTACTAATCTTCAACTTAAGGTTGGTGACCATGTATTTGTCAAACCAAAACAATTAAAAGTCTTTATCCCCGAAGATTTTTCCATTTAAAAAAGACGTGTAGCTAATATCTTGCTACACGTCTCTTAGTGTTGGTGTCATATTAAATAAAGTATGGCTCTTCAGCAATGTATCAACCACTCGTTTTGTAGAAAAGACTTAATATATGGCATCTTAGTTCCTAACACACTAGTGTTTCAACAACATAAGCCCTGTAGCAGAGAAAGTATGCTACAGGGCTATTATTTTATTTATGATGAAAATCTCGTCCGTCGTACACAGCTGTTACATAACCCGCACGAATAACAAAGTCACCGAAATGCTCGCCATCTAGACGTTCCTTCGCATAGTGGAGCAGGATTGGACGAAGCTCCGCTAATATCTCCTCCTCACCTATATTTTCACGATATATTTTATTGAGACGATCACCAGTAAAACTTGCTCCTAAATACATATTATACTTCCCTGGACCTTTACCGATAAACCCAATCTCAGCCATTGCTGCACGCGAGCAACCATTCGGACAGCCTGACATGCGAATAACAATTTCTGTATCATTTAAGCCTGCTTCATCGATGATTGTTTCAATTTTTGTAATTAGAGAAGGCAGGTAACGCTCGGCTTCTGCCATAGCTAAACCACATGTTGGTAATGATACGCAAGCAATCGAATTTCGGCGCAATGCAGAATAGTGCGCTCCATCTGTAAGGTTATATTGCTCAATAATATCGGCAATTTTTTTCTTCTTTTGCGCCGTTACATTACTAATCATTAAATTTTGGTTTGGCGTTAAGCGGAAATCACCTGTATGCACTTTCGCTATTTCACGTAATCCTGTTAAAAGCTCATAATTTTCAAAGTCTTTAATACGACCATTTTGAATAAATAATGTATAATGCCATTGACCTTCTGCACCTTTAATCCAACCAAACTCATCACCCGTGCGATTAAAAGTAAATGGGCTGGCCTCTTGGATAGTCCAACCTAGACGACGAGTTAGTTCTTCGTTAAACCATTCAAGTCCTCTTGCATCAATTGTATATTTAAAACGTGCATTTTTTCGCACCGAACGATTCCCATAATCGCGCTGAATCGTAATAATTTTCTCCGCTGTTTCCAGCAGTTTATCAGGTGTGATAAAGCCAATTATGCGAGCAAGCTGTGGATATGTTTCATGATCGCCATGTGTCATGCCCATTCCTCCACCAACAGCTACGTTAAAGCCTACTAGTCTACCATCCTCCACAATTGCAATCAGCCCTATATCTTGTGAGAATACGTCCACATCATTACTTGGTGGAATCGCAATACCAATTTTAAATTTCCGTGGCAAATATTGCGCACCGTATATAGGTTCAACTTCTTCATCCTGACTATCAACTACCTTTTCGCCATCTAGCCATAGTTCATGGTAAGCTCTTGTTCTAGGTAGTAAATGCTCACTTAATTTGGCAGACCAATTATAGATTTCCTCATGTAATGCAGATTGATTTGGATTCACATTACACATCACATTACGATTAACATCTCCGCAGGCTGCAAGAGAATCTAATAACACCTCATTAATTTCCTGCATATATTTTTTAACATTCCATTTTAAAATGCCATGCACTTGAAATGCCTGACGTGTCGTTAATTTTAAGGAGCCATTACCATACTTTCTCGCCATTTCATCCATTACTAGCCATTGTGCTGAAGTTGCTGCTCCGCCCGGTGTACGTACACGCACCATAAATTGATAGGCAGGCTCAAGCTTTTGACGCTGACGTTCATTCCGAAGATCACGGTCGTCTTGTAAGTAACTACCATGGAATTTCATTAGACGGTTATCATCCTCTGGAATACCTGAACTTAATGGATTGTTCATCGTACGCTCTAATGTTCCGCGTAGATAATTACTATCGCTTTTAATACGCTCTACATCACTAGGCTTCCCCGGTTGTGGAGGTAAAATAATTTTCCCTGTCATTTGTTATCGCTCCTTTAATCAAATATGCCTCGGCATAAATGTAGCTGTCGCTTTGCTTTCGCTACATAAAAAATTTGCCGAAAGAAGTTAATAAACGTCACGTTGATAGCGTTTTTGCTGTTTTAGCTCATTGACAAAGGCTTTAGCTTCCTCTGGCGTTTTTTGTCCCTGTTGTTCAATAACGCGACGGATTGTTGCATCAACATCAGCCGCCATCGACTCTTTATCGCCACAGACGTAAATGACAGCTCCTTGCTCTAGCCATTCATAAAAAGCAACAGCATTTTCCTCAATTTTATGTTGAACATATATTTTTCTATCTGTATCACGTGAAAAAGCGACATGCAATTGACTTAGTGTGCCTGAAGATAGCCAACGTTGCCAATCTGTTTGATAAAGAAAGTCTGTGACAAAGTGTTGATCGCCAAAGATTAGCCAAGCTTTCCCTCCGATTCCTAATTCCTCACGCTCCTCTAAAAATGCACGGTACGGGGCGACACCTGTTCCAGCACCAATCATAATAATCGGTGTATCCTCCTGCTCTGGTAGTCTAAAGTTCGGATTTTTATGAACATATACCGGTAATGTGTCACCAATTTGAATACGCTCTGCTACGCTTCCTGAGCAAACGCCAAGACGTTGACGTCCATTCGTCTCATAACTTACTTTCCCAATTGTTAAATGTACCTCTTCACTATTTGCTTTTTGACTACTTGCCATGGAATATAGACGTGCTGGAATTTTACGTAGTAAATCTACAAATTGCTGCGCATCCCATATAAATGGTGCAAAGTCTTCCACAACGTCAAGTAAATCTCTTCCTTTTGAATAGTCCTTCCAAGAATTCGAGCCTTCAAGTATCTTTGTAAATTCCTGATGTACCGTATAAACACTAATTTTTTTTAATAATGGCTTAGACAGCACTGTAATTTCTAATTTTTTTTGTAATGCTTCTTTTAATGACAATGTTTCTTCAAAGACGTTTACCTCAGTTTGTGGATCAAACTGTAACGCTGTGATTAAAGCATCGACTAGCTTTTCATCATTTTCCGGTTGAATACCGATACTATCTCCTGGTTCGAAATGGAAACTCGCACCTTCGATGGATAATTCAATATGGCGTGTTTCTTTATTTGATCCGCGACCGTTTAAATTAATGTTTTCAAGTACTTCTGCATAAAACGGATTTTTACGAGAATATGTAGAGTCTCCTTGTGCTGTTTTATTTTGTGTAGTCGTTATATCAGCTACATTCGTCTGTTGCAGCAACTCCTGCTGAACAGCTGAGAACCATTGTGCTGCAGTGTCATCATAATCTACATCACAATCTGTGCGAGGTACGATTCGAGTTGCTCCTAACTTTGCAAACTGTTCATCAAAATCCTTTCCTGTTTTACAGAAAAATTCATAGGAGCTATCTCCTAAGGCTAGCACCGAATAATAAAGCTGCTCTAACTTTGGAGCACGTTTGCTATGCAAAAATTCGTAGAACTGTATCGCTTGATCAGGTGGATCCCCTTCCCCATGTGTACTAACAATGAGTAAAAGATTTGTTACCTTTTTTAAATTATTTGGTTTAAATGTTGCTAACGACGAAATTGTTACGTCCACATCATTATCTTTCAAAGCTGAGGCATATTTTTCAGCTAACCCCTGACTATTGCCAGTTTGTGAACCATATAAAATCGTTACTGTTTTGGTGATTGTTTTTACTATCGGCGTTACTTCTTCGACAACAGGATCAATAGTTACTAGAGGTGCACTTAAAAAACCGTTTAACCAAATCCTCTGTTCTCCTGTTAGTTTAGGGAGCAGCTCATTTAACAGCTTTACCTGCTCCTCATTAAATGGACTGTTTACTACTTGCAGTTTCAACCTTGCCACCTCACGTATTCGTATCATTTTCTTCTCTTAATAATTTATCTGACAAAACGATTGCTGAAAGAAGTTAAAATTACATGTGTGTTGATTAACCTTTTTTATCCAAATTAAATAGAGGGCTCTGATTTCCGCTACGGGCTACTCGCTTTCCTGCAGGAGTCGAGTAGCCCTACGCTATAATCAGTTAAAATGGGCATATATGAGCAAATTAGCAACAAAAAATTCTTTTATTGCTCAATAATAAACCTATTTTTCCCTAATCAACACGCCTGTTTAAATTATCGAAGTCGTATTTTCTCCTTCTTTTCTATTTGGACCACATAGGAATTTTGCACAATCAATGTAATCGATCCGTGGTTCACTGTATTTAAAATTTGGCGGACATTATCTAATGCTAGATTTACATTTTCAGTCCTTTTATCTACCATTACAAAACACCTTCTTTAGTAAGTTTTAATAATTGATAAATACGTTCCACTAAAACTTTCTTTACATTGTCGTCATAGCCTAAACTTTCACATAAAATAACGTTCTTATTCTCATAATCTTGTAATCGCCTTGTTATGCTTTGGCTCAAGATCCCCGTAAACAACAAATACGGCACTATAAATACTTGATTGCCCCTTTTCTTCTCTTGTTGTAACCAATCTTCGAACGTAGGGCCCATGCCATATAGAAAGCACGTGTCTACAGCTTCATAAGCGTATTTATCACGTAATCTTGTTGCAATTTTGGCTAAATCACTCTTTACTGCAGGATCACTACTCCCACGACCTATAAGTAAAACACTTGCATCGCTAGACGGGCACCTTGCTTCTAAAATTCTAGTCTGTAATGTATCAATTAATAATTCATGGACACCAAGTGGTTCACCGTATGTAAATCGCACTTGTGGATACTGTTCTTTTGCTTTATCAATCTCACTTGGAATATCGTGCTTTGCATGCTGAGCGGCAAGCAATAAAATAGGCACAATCGCTATTGCTGTAGCGCCTTGGTTAATACAGCTTGCAATCCCTTCAGCAATTGTCGGAGTCGCGAGTTCTAAAAAACTAATTTCTTGAATCGGTATTTCAATCTCTTGTTGTACGCTCTTCAGAAAGGTAACGGCTTGCTCCACTCCCGCCTTTACTCTACTTCCATGAGCGATATATAAAATGGCTTGCATAAACCCACATCCTTACACAGAAACTTCTGCTAACTGTGGCTGCGGAATGTTTTGCTCAAACCATTGAATTGTTTCCCTCAAAGTAACAACTTTTCCTACTACAATTATGCTTGGATTTTGAATATTTTCTCGCTGAACTAGTTCTTCAATATTAGCTAAAGTCCCTGTGACTGTTTTTTGTTGAGAAAATGTACCCCAATGGATAAGCGCTATTGGTGTTTCCTTATCTCGCCCATACTTGAGCAGCTGCTGACGGATATAGGAAAGGTTACCGACCCCCATATAAATAGCAATCGTATCAATCCCTTTTACAAGACTTTCCCATTGGATTCCATCATCCTTGCCCTCTCTCATATGCCCAGTGACCATCGCAAAACTTGAGCCTAGGTCACGATGTGTAACAGGAATTCCCGCATATGCCGGTGCCGCTATCCCTGAAGTGATGCCAGGCACTATTTCAAATGGAATATTTTGCTGTGCTAGCACCTCTGCTTCCTCAGCTCCTCTTCCAAAAACGAATGGATCGCCTCCCTTTAATCTCGTCACAATCAATCCTTGCTGTGCATAGCTGACAAGTGCTTGATTAATTTGCTCTTGAATCATGGCGTGCCTCTGAGGTAGCTTACCGCAAAAGATGAGCTTAGCCTCTCGTTTAGCATAGGATAGTAGGGTCTTATTAATGAGTCTGTCATACAAGATGACATCAGCACATTCGATACACCTTAATC
>Ga0209676_1000807_pt1 | contig 41068 bp, 46 predicted proteins | sample AraplaCvi_mLB_r2_FD_184282 | JGI IMG/M metagenome (GOLD analysis project Ga0209676, IMG submission 184282) | Arabidopsis root microbial communities from North Carolina, USA - plate scrape MF_Cvi_mLB_r2 (SPAdes) (version 2) | ecosystem: Host-associated > Plants > Roots > Endosphere | place: USA... | reverse complement strand
TTTCAAGAAGGAAAGAGAACTTAAGTCATGGCGAAACTGAGTTCGGTAAACAAGAACGAGCGTCGCAAGCAGCTGGTGAAGAAATATGCCGGCCGTTACGCGAAGCTGAAGGCGATTGCGGCGGACACGTCGCTCGACGATGGCGAGCGCCTGATCGCGCGCCTCAAGATGGCGGAAATTCCGCGCAACGGTAACCCGACCCGCATCCGCAACCGGTGCGAGCTGACGGGGCGCCCGCGCGCTTATTATCGCAAATTCCGGCTGTGCCGTATCCAGCTCCGCGATCTGGCCAACAAGGGCCTGATCCCCGGTGTTGTGAAGTCGAGCTGGTAAGGGACTGACAAGATGGCAATGACCGATCCCCTGGGTGATATGCTCACCCGCATCCGCAACGGCCAGCAGGCGAAGAAGGACAGCGTCCTGACTCCCGCCTCGACCCTGCGCGTCCGCGTTCTCGATGTTCTCCAGCGTGAAGGCTATATCCGCGGCTACAGCGAAGAAGCGCTGGGTGCCAAGGGCCAGCACAAGGGCATCCGCATCGAGCTCAAATATTTCGAAGGCCAGCCGGCGATCCGCCATGTGGCTCGCGTTTCGAAGCCGGGCCGCCGCGTCTATTCGGGTTCGAAAGAACTTCCGATCGTGCGCAACGGCCTTGGTATCACCATCGTGTCGACCCCGCGCGGCGTTCTCTCGGACGCCGAAGCACGCGAACATAATGTCGGCGGCGAAGTGCTGGCGGAGGTGTTCTGATGTCGCGCATTGGTAAAAAGGCAGTACCGATTCCGGGCGGCGTCACCGCCGCGATCGATGGCGGTCAGCTGTCGGTCAAGGGACCGAAGGGCACGCTCGCGATGCCGCTTTCCGACCTCATCAACTATGAAGTCGCCGAAGGCAGCATTTCGGTTCAGCCCGCGAACGGCACCCGCGAAGCACGCGCTTTCTGGGGCATGCAGCGTACGCTGGTCCAGAACCTGATCACGGGTGTGACCGAAGGCTTCACCAAGGTCCTCGAGATCACCGGTGTCGGCTATCGCGCCAACTCGCAGGGCAAGACGCTCAAGCTGCAGCTCGGCTACAGCCATGATGTCGATTTTGCGGTGCCCGAAGGCATCGAGATCAAGACGCCGGACAACACGACGATCGAGATCAGCGGTATCGACAAGCAGAAGGTCGGCCAGGTCGCGGCGGAAATCCGCCGTTGGCGTAAGCCCGAACCCTATAAGGGCAAGGGCATCAAATATCGCGGCGAGTACATCTTCCGCAAAGAAGGCAAGAAGAAGTAAGCCATGGCACATCTTACCACTTTCGAAAAACGGCGCCAGCGCGTCCGTACCGCCCTCCGCCAGCGTGCAGCCGGGCGTCCGCGCCTTTCGGTGCACCGTTCGGGCCGTCACATCTATGCGCAGCTCATCGATGACGCCGCCGGCCAGACGCTGGCTTCGGCCTCGACGCTGGACAAGGATGTCCGCGGCAAGACCGGCGCGACCACGGCTGCTGCCGCCGACGTTGGCAAGCGCCTCGCCGCTGCCGCGAAGAAGGCCGGCGTGACCCAGGTCGTGTTCGACCGCGGCGGTTTCCTGTTCCACGGGCGCATCAAGGCGCTGGCCGACGCGGCTCGCGAAGGCGGATTGGAGTTCTGATTATGGCTGACGAAGTACAGAACGTCGAAGGCGCTGTCGAAGCGACCGAAAACACCGGCGCTCCCCGCCGTGGCCGTGGTGGCCGCGACGGTGGCCGTGGTGGTCGTGAAGGTGGCCGCGGCCGCCGTGACGACCGTCGCCCGCGCGACGAAGAAGGCGGCGAAGAGCTGATCGAAAAGCTCGTCCACATCAACCGCGTCTCGAAGACCGTGAAGGGCGGCAAGCGCTTCGGTTTCGCCGCGCTCGTCGTCGTCGGCGACGGCAAGGGCCGCGCCGGTTTCGGTCATGGCAAGGCGCGCGAAGTGCCCGAAGCCATCTCGAAGGCGACCGCCGCCGCGAAGAAGTCGATGATCCGCGTTCCGCTGCGCGACGGCCGCACGCTGCACCATGATGGTCGCGGTGTGTTCGGCGCCGGCAATGTGACGCTGCGTTCGGCGCCCGCCGGTACCGGCATCATCGCCGGTGGTCCGATGCGCGCCGTGTTCGAATCGCTGGGCGTTGCCGACGTGGTGACCAAGTCGGTCGGCACCTCGAACCCCTATAACATGATCCGTGCGACCTTCGAGGCGCTCGGCGAACAGACCAGCCCGAAATCGGTCGCGCAGCGTCGCGGCAAGAAGGTTTCGGACCTGATCAAGCGTGGCGGTTCGTCCGACCGCGCAGCCGAGGCAGAAGCCGCGGCGGTGACGGAGTAAGACCATGGCCGACAAGAAGATCAAGATCCGCCAGATCGGTTCGCCGATCCGTCGTCCGAAGGGCCAGCGCGCCATCCTGACCGGCCTTGGCCTGGGCAAGATGCACCGCGAGGTCGAGCTGGTCGACACCCCGGAAGTGCGCGGCATGATCCGCAAGCTTCCGCACATGGTGGAAGTTATCGAGGGCTAAACGGCAGTGAAGCTCTACCGTGTGTTGACCGGTCCCGACGACAGTGCCTTTTGCGCGCGGGTCGAGGGATTGCTCAACCGGGGATGGCAGCTTCACGGCGGCCCCTCGATTACCAGTGTCGATGGCCGCGGCTATGTCGCCCAGGCCATCGTGATGGAGAAAGCCGGGCCCTATCCCGGCTTTCAGCCGTCGAGTGAAATCGAACCGGACTGACACCAGTCCACAGCGCGAACACAGCGAAAGCGAGTGCAATCATGACTATCAAGCTTAACGAACTTCGTGACAACAACGGCGCCCGCAAGGGCCGCATGCGCGTCGGGCGCGGCATCGGCTCGGGCAAGGGTAAGACCGCCGGCCGCGGCCAGAAGGGTCAGAAGGCCCGCAGCGGCGTCGCGATCAACGGCTTCGAGGGCGGCCAGATGCCGCTCCACATGCGCATCCCGAAGCGCGGCTTCAACAACATCTTCGCGAAGGACTTCGCGATCGTGAACCTCGGCCAGATCCAGAAGCTGGTCGACGAGAAGAAGCTCGATGCCAAGGCTGTGATCGATCACGCCGCGCTCAAGGCCGCTGGCGTTGCCCGCGGCGGCAAGGACGGCGTCCGCCTCCTCGCCAAGGGCGAACTGACCGCCAAGCTGAACTTCTCGGTCGCGGGCGCGTCGAAGGGCGCGATCGAAGCGGTCGAAAAGGCTGGCGGCAAGGTCGAACTGCCCGAACCCAAGGCCGAAGGCGAAGGCAAGAAGGCCCAGCGCCGCGCCAAGGCCAAGGCGGAATAATCAGGCAAAGGGGCGGCCCGGATACGGGCCGCCCCTTCGTCGTTTGACGATCCCATATTTCCCGTTCGATGCGAACGGATGATGCAGCCGGTATCGACGAGCTGCGTTGCAAAATAGGCCTTTCCCCTTGCGCTTCGCGACCGCCGAACGCACATAGGCGCCGGGTCGCGGGGGGCGCGGTCCGGATATTCCTGAGGAAACTACCCATGGCCTCTCGCGCCGACCAGCTTGCTTCCAACCTGAACTTTTCGAAGTTCGGTCAGGCGACCGAACTCAAGAACCGCATCTGGTTCACGATCGGCGCGCTGATCGTCTTCCGCTTCCTGTCGTTCGTGCCGCTGCCGGGGGTCGATCCCGTCGCGCTGGCATCGCTCTACAGCCAGGCGGCTTCGGGCGGCGTGCTCGATATCTTCAACACCTTCTCGGGCGGCAGCCTTGAGCGCATGAGCATCATCGCGCTCGGCGTCATGCCCTATATCACGGCGTCGATCGTCGTTCAGCTCGCGGCCGCGCTGTCGCCGAGCCTCGCCGCGCTCAAGAAAGAGGGCGAAAGCGGGCGCAAGAAGCTCAACCAGTATACGCGCTACGGCACCGTCGCGCTGACCGCGATCCAGGGCTATTTCATCGCCGTCGGTCTCGAATCGCTCGGCGCGAGCCAGGGCATCGCCGCGGTGGTCGACCCGGGCATGATGTTCCGTATCGGCGCCGTCATCTCGATCGTCGGCGGTACGCTTTTCCTGATGTGGCTCGGCGAACAGATCACCAGCCGCGGCATCGGCAACGGCGTGTCGCTGATCATCATGGCGGGCATTCTCGCCCAGTTGCCGCGCAGCTTCGCACAGATGTTCACGCAGGTCCGCGAAGGCTCGATGGGCGGCGGTACGATCTTCGCCGTCATCGGCGGCGCGATCGTCGTCATCGCGTTCATCAGCTTCATGGAACGCGCGCAGCGCCGCGTCCTCGTCCAGTATCCGAAGCGCGCGACGCAGCGCGGCGTGATGCAGGCCGACCGCAGCCATCTGCCGCTCAAGGTCAACACTGCGGGCGTTATCCCGCCGATCTTCGCCTCGTCGCTGTTGCTGATGCCGCTAACCGTCACGCAAATGATGGGCAACAATGTCCAGGGCGACACCGCGACCGGCGATTTCCTGATCACGCTCAACCAGTATCTTGCGCACGGCCAGCCGCTCTACATGGCGCTCTATGCTGCGGGGATCATCTTCTTCTGCTTCTTCTATGTCGCCGTCGTCTTCAATCCCGAAGAAACCGCCGACAATCTGAAGCGCCAGAACGGCTTCATCCCCGGCATCCGCCCGGGCAAGAACACGGCCGCCTACCTCGACTTCGTGCTGACGCGCATCACCGTCCTCGGCGCTGCCTATCTCGCGATCATCTGTCTGGTGCCCGAATATTTTATCGCCGGATCGGGACTTCCGTTCCAGCTCGGCGGTACCAGCCTGCTGATCATCGTGAACGTCACGATCGACACGATCAGCCAGATCCAGAGCTACATGCTCGCACATCAATATGGCGACCTCATCAAGAAGGCCAAATTGAAAGGCGGCGTTGCGCGGCGCTGATCGCCTCGCTACGGCACTTGCGACACGGTAGGGCAAACAGGGGTCCCCATGACGCTGAACATCATTTTGCTGGGCCCGCCGGGGGCGGGTAAGGGAACGCAGGCGTCGCGCCTCGAGGACGAGCATGGCATGGTCCAGCTCTCGACGGGCGACATGCTTCGCGCCGCGGTCAAGGCGGGGACGCCGATCGGCCTCCAGGCCAAGGCGGTGATGGACGCCGGCGAGCTCGTCTCCGACGCGATCGTCTCGGGCCTGATCGGCGAACGGCTCGACGAACTCGGCCCCGATGTCTCGGTGATCTTCGACGGCTATCCGCGCACTGCGGCGCAGGCCGACGCGCTCGACACGATCCTGTCGACACGCAGCCGCAAGCTCGATCATGTGATCGAGCTGCAGGTCGAGGAAGACGCGCTCGTCGATCGCATCACCGGCCGCTTCAGCTGCGCCAAATGCGGCGCGGGCTATCACGACCGCTACAAGCTGCCGAAGGTCGAAAATACCTGCGACGTCTGCGGCAGTCACGAGTTCAAGCGCCGCCCCGACGATAATGAGGAAACGGTGCGCACGCGCATGGCCGAATATCGCGCCAAGACCGCGCCGATCCTGCCGATCTACGAAGCGCGCGGTATCGTTACCCACGTCGACGGCATGGCACCGATCGACGAGGTCAACGACGCGATCGAAACGATCCTCGCGACTGCCCGCTAGCCAGTCTCCCCGGCGCCGGTTATTGAGGCGCCGAGGGGGACAGGCAGATGGCATTTTCCGGATATCTTGCAGGCGCGGCCATGATCGGCGCGCTCGCTCTTGCTCCTGCTGCTGCGGCCAAGGTGGTCGACCAGGGCGAGGCGGGCTTCACCGTCGCACATACCGCGCAGGTCGCAGCGACCCCGGCCGATGTTTGGAAAATGCTCCGCATGCCCGAAAGTTGGTGGTCGAAGGATCATAGCTGGTCGGGCGACGCCGCAAATTTCTGGCTCGATTCGCAGGCGGGCGGCTGCTTCTGCGAGAAACTGCCCGACGCCGGCGCCGGCGTCGGCAGCGTCCAGCACGCGCGCGTCCTCTTTTCGAAACCGGGCCAGCTGCTTCGCCTGTCGGGCGCCTTCGGCCCGCTGCAGGGCGAGGCGCTCAATGCTACGCTGACGATCCAGATCAAGAAGACGCCGACCGGGAGCGCGCTGCGTTTCGACTATGTCGTCGGTGGCTATATGCGCTTCAAGGTCGCCGATATTGCGCCCGCGGTCGACAAGGTGATCGGCGAACAGCTGGTCGGCCTCGCCAACGCGCTGGGCGGCGCGCTGCCGCAGGCGCGCGACGAAAAGGCTGCCGAAAAGCGGACGAAAGGTCGAAGGGCGACGCGCCTGCAACGACGGAAGAGCCGGGGCTCGACGCCGCAGTCGCCGATCTGGCCGGGGACGAGGCGAAGCCCGCGCCCGACGAAGGTCGCTAGGAGTCGGGTTTCCCGCGCAGCTTCGCGAGCGCGGCGAAAGGCCCCGCCGCCTCCTCGCTGAGCACGCCCTTCCCGGCGAGGATGCGGTCGGCATCGGGATGGCGCGGAAAGGGATCGAGCGCAAGCGACAGCGTCTGGACCGCGGCCTCGCCGAGGTCGATCCGGTCGCCTTCGAGCGGCAGAAGGTCGAGATCCTCGCTGCCGATCTCGATTTCCTCATCCTCGCTGGCGGGCGCATCGACATCGCGCAGGAAGCGGAGGTCGAAGGGTTCGGCGATCGTTGCAGGGACGGGCAGGTCGGTCGCGGCGCAGGCTTGCACGACATCGGCGCTCACTTCGCCCTTCGCGGCGATCCCGCCCGCGATCGCGCGGACTTCGGCGGCGAGGGAAAAGCGATCGAGCGCCACGAGGCCGAGGCGCCGGGCGATCGCTTCGCGCGCGCCGGCATCGGCTTCGACCGAGATTGCGCGACCATGCGCCGCATCGGCGAGCGTCACGATCAACGGGAATTCGGACGCGGTCATGCCCGCGCGCCATCCAGCCGGTCGGCGGCGATGAGGTCGGGCACCGGGGTTGCCGCGAGCCGGCTGCGGAGCGCTGCGACTTCCGCCAGCACATGCGCGAGTCCCGCGTCGGCGGGCGCGTTGCCGCGCCAGAGGTTGCGGACCAGCGCCTCGCGTAGCTCGGCCGACCCGTCGGCGGCACGATACGCGCCCAGCCGGCCGCCGAGCGCACCCATCATCCGGCCGACCTGCTTGCCGACGACCATGTCGCCAAAGCCGATCTGGCGCATCTGGCCGTCCATGTCGTTCACGAACAATTCGGTCAGCTGGACTCCGGCGAGGCCCTGATCGGGGGCTTCGTCGATGCGATGCAGCACCAGCGCGAGCACGAGGCTGATCATGTCGAAGCGGCCGTCGAGCGTGTCGGGGACGGTGCCCTCGGCATACCAGTGCGGCGCCCGCGCGGTCGCAACCACGGCGTTCCACAGCGGGCGGCGTGCCTCGCGCGGGTCGGGCTCGGATGCGAACAATTTGCGTAGAGAAGAAAGCATGCCCGACGCTTAGGCCGAATCATGTCACCGGAAAAGAGGGCGCTGAAACGCGCGGCACCGGCCCGCTCCCCCACCCGGCCTCCCATAGACTATTATCGTTGGGGAGGCCGGGTGGGGGAGCGGGCCGGTGCCGGACCCCCAGTCCAGTCAGCCTGGCGCAAGCTTTGCCGCGGCATAAGCCGCTTGTGCGCGCGGACCGCTTGCGGTTAAGAGGCGCGATTGCCAGCGCCCGACAAGAGCGGCGCAACGGAGATATGTTGATGCCGAGCCACTATCCGAAGCTTCCCGCCCGTCCCGTGCGCCTGATCGTCGCCGGGCTGGCGCTCGCGCTGACCGTCGGCGGCTGTGCGCAGCTCAAGGGGCGGCAGGGCTATGTCGTCGATCCGCTGCTGACCGAAGCGATCACCCCCGGCGTCGACAACCGGGAATCGGTCGAAAAGACGCTCGGCCGTCCGACCTTCGTCGGCCAGTTCGGCAACAATGAATATTATTATGTGTCGCGCGAAACGCGCCAGCTCGCCTTCGCGAAGCCGCGCCCGGTCGACCAGCAGGTCCTCCGCGTCCGCTTCGATCCTGCGGGCAATGTTGCGGCGGTCGACCGCACGGGTCTCGAACTGGTGAGCAAGATCAGCCCCGAAGGCGACAAGACACCGACGCTCGGCCGTCACCGCAGCTTCTTCGAGGATATCTTCGGTAACATCGGCGCTGTCGGCGCGCCGGGAGCAGGGGCCCCGGCAGGTCAGTAAAGCCGGAAGGCACCGTAACGAACAGGAAAGCGGCGGCGCCCCGGGGCGCCGCCGCTTTCCTTATTGGGCGATTCCGCCCGCCGCGAGCACGGCGAGCGTGACCAGATCCGACGCGGTCGACGCCATCGTCGCGACCTGCACGGGATTTTCCATGCCGACGAGCATCGGCCCGATCACCGCGCCGCCGCCGAGTTCGCGCAGCAGCTTTGCCGACAGGTTCGCCGATTGCAGACCGGGCATGACCAGCACGTTCGCGGGACCCGACAGGCGGCAGAAGGGATAGTTTTTCATCACCTTCTCGTTGAGCGCGACGTCGGGCGCCATTTCGCCCTCATATTCGAAAGCGGGCTTGCGCTGGTCGAGGATCGATACCGCCTCGCGGATGCTTTCGAGCCAGCTCCCCTCGGGATTGCCGAAGGTCGAATAGGACAGAAAGGCAACACGCGGTTCGTGGCCCATGCGCCGCGCGACCTGCGCGGTGCGCTCGGCGATATCGGCGAGCATTTCGGCGGTCGGCCGTTCGTTGACCGTCGTGTCGGCCATGAAGATCGTGTGATGCTGGTCGACGAGGATGTGGATACCGAACGGCGTCTTGCCCTCGGCATGGTCGATCACGCGGCGAATCTCGCGCATCGTCTGCGAATAGGTGCGCGTCGTGCCGGTGATCATCGCATCGCCGAGCCCCATCTTGAGCAGCAGCGAGCCGAAGATGTTGCGGTCGCGGTTGACCATGCGCTCGACGTCGCGGCGGAGGTATCCGCGGCGCTGCAACCGTTCGTAGAGCATGTCGACCATCTGCGGGACATGCGGCGAATTGACGCTGTTGTGGACCTCGAAGCTTTCGGCGTCGGCGACGCCCATCGCGCGGAGCTTGTCGTGCAGCCCTTCGCGGCCGACGAGCACCGGGATGCCGTAACCGCCGTCGCGGAACTGGATCGCGGCGCGCAGCACGGTTTCTTCCTCGCCTTCGGCAAAGACGACGCGCTTCGGATTGTTGCGCGCGGCTTCATAGGCGAGCGTCAGCACCGAGGTCGTCGGGTTGAGCCGCGCGCGAAGCTGGGTGCGATAGTCATCGAGATTCGCGATCGGGCGCTGCGCAACGCCGGTCTTCATCGCCGCTTCGGCGACCGCCGCCGGCACGATTTCCATGAGGCGCGGGTCGAAGGGCGAGGGGATGATATATTCGGGGCCGAAGCTCGACGCGCGCCCGCCATAGGCGGCGGCGACCTCCTCGGGCACCTGCTGGCGCGCAAGATCGGCGATCGCATAGGCCGCGGCGATCTTCATCTCCTCGTTGATCGCGGTCGCATGAACGTCGAGCGCGCCGCGGAAGATGAAGGGGAAGCAGAGGACGTTGTTGACCTGGTTCGGATAGTCCGAACGCCCCGTCGCGATGATCGCGTCGGGGCGCGCCGCGCGCGCATCCGGCGGCGAGATTTCGGGATCGGGGTTCGCCATCGCGAAGATGATCGGCGCGGGCGCCATGTCCTTGACCATCTCGGGCTTCAGCGCGCCCGCGGCCGACAGGCCGAGGAAGACGTCGGCACCGACGAGCGCTTCGGTCAGGTCGCGCGCTTCGGTCGGCACCGCATGCGCCGACTTCCACTGGTCCATGCCTTCGGTGCGACCCTGCCAGATCGTTCCCTTGCGGTCGCACATGATGACATTTTCATGTTTGACGCCCATCGCCTTGATCAGCGCGGTGCACGCGATCGCCGCGGCGCCGGCGCCGTTGACGACGACCTTCACCGTCGAAAGGTCGCGGCCGGTGAGGTAGCAGGCGTTGATCAGCCCCGCCGCGGTGATGATCGCGGTGCCATGCTGGTCGTCGTGGAACACCGGGATATTCATGCGCTCTTTCAGCGCCGCTTCGATGATGAAGCAGTTGGGCGCGGCGATATCCTCGAGGTTGATGCCGCCGAAGCTGGGGGCGAGCAGTTCGACCGCCTCGATGAAGCGCTGCGGATCCTCGGTATCGACCTCGAGATCGATCGAATCGACGTCGGCGAAGCGCTTGAACAGCACCGCCTTGCCTTCCATCACCGGCTTCGACGCGAGCGCGCCGAGATTGCCGAGGCCGAGGATCGCGGTGCCGTTCGAAATCACCGCGACGAGGTTGCCCTTGACCGTATAGTCATAGGCCTTGGCGGGGTCCTCGGCGATCGCGTTCACCGGAACCGCGACACCGGGCGAATAGGCAAGGCTGAGGTCGCGCTGCGTCGCCATCGGTTTCGACGCGACGATCTCGATTTTCCCGGGCCGGCCATATTCGTGGTAAAGCAGGGCCTCGCGGTCCGAAAACTGCACCTTGCTACCGCTGTCCATCATATATCCCCTAACAAAACTCTGCTCAGACGCGCGCCCGAGCCCTTTCCCTAGCGTCGCGAAGCGGAAATGGAACCCGCGAATCGTGCGCATGCCTTGCCACGCGCGCATATCCATCCCAAAGCATGTCGCATGCCTGCCACCGCCCGCTCTGCTGCCAATATGAATAACCCTGCGCCCGCCGCGACGCCGATGATGGCGCAATATTGGTCGCTGAAGGAAAAGGCGGGGGACTGCCTGCTATTCTATCGCATGGGCGATTTCTTCGAGCTTTTCTTCGACGATGCCAAGGCGGCGGCATCGACGCTCGACATCGCGCTGACCTCGCGCGGCGAACATGGCGGCGCGCCGGTGCCGATGTGCGGGGTTCCCGTCCACTCGGCCGAATCCTATCTCGCGCGGCTCATCAAGGCGGGGCATCGCGTCGCAATCGCCGAGCAGGTCGAAACGCCCGCCGAAGCCAAGGCGCGCGGCGGGTCGAAGGCGCTTGTTGCGCGTGACATCGTGCGCTTCGTCACCGCGGGCACGCTGACCGAGGAAAATCTGCTCGAGGGGCGCAGCGCGAACCGCCTCGCGGCGCTCGCGCAGGTCGGGAGCGAGGGCGAGGTCGCGATCGCCGCCGCCGATATTTCGACCGGGCGGTTCGAGGTCGTGGCGGTTCCGGCGCAATCGGTCGACGCCGAGCTCGCACGGCTGGCGCCGTCCGAACTGTTGCTGAGCGAAAATGCGGAGGAATTGCCGATTTCTTCGGCGCGGCAGATCGTGCGGCGACCGCCCGCCGACTTTTCGAGCACGAATGCGCAAAAGCGGCTCGAAGCCTTCTTCGGCGTCCAGACGCTCGATGGCTTCGGCCAGTTCGGTCGCGGCGAAATCGCCGCGATGGGCGCACTCGTCGCCTATCTCGATCATGTCGGGACGGGCGGGCCGACCTTCCTCCAGCCGCCGGTGCGCCATCTCGCGTCGGGGCGCATGGCGATCGACGCCGCGACGCGCGAGAGTCTCGAACTCGTCCGCACGATGGCAGGCGCGCGCGAAGGCAGCCTGCTCGGCACGGTCGACCGCACCGTCACCGCCGCGGGCGCGCGCTTGCTGGCCGACGATCTCGCCAGCCCGCTCACCGACAAGGGTGCGATTCTCGACCGGCTCGACCTCGTCGACGGTCTGGCGCGCGACGCGCTGTGGCGCGGCGAACTCCGTGCGGCGCTGCGTGCGCTTCCCGATGCCGGGCGCGCGCTCGGCCGCCTCGTCGCGGGGCGCGGCGGGCCGCGCGATCTTGCGCAGCTTCGCGATGCGCTCGGCGGCGCGCGGCTGCTGCGCGAACATCTCGCGCGCCGAACCGACCTGCCGCCGCTGCTCGCCCGCCTGCTTCCGGGGCTCGACGGCCATGGCGCGCTCGTCGACGAACTGACGCGCGCGCTCATCGAAACCCCGCCCGTGGATGCCGCTCAGGGCGGCTATGTCGCCGAGGGTTACGATCATGCGCTCGACGCCTTGCGCGAAACCGCGCGCGACGGGCGCAAGGCGATCGCCGGACTCGAAGCGCAATATCGCGACCGCACGGGTATCGCCTCGCTCAAGATCCGCCACAACGGGGTGCTCGGCTATCACGTCGAGGTGCCCGCGAAGCACGCCGACGCGCTGATGGCGCCCGAATCGGGCTTCACCCACCGCCAGACGCTCGCCGGCGTCGTGCGCTTCAACTCGTCCGACCTTCACGAGGCCGCGAGCCGGGTCACGCAGGCGGGCGTCCACGCGATCGCCGCCGAACTGGCGCATCTCGAAGCGCTCACCGACGCCGCGATCGCGCGCCGCGAAGCGATCGCCGCCTCGTGCGATGTGCTTGCACGCATCGACGTCGCCGCCGCGCTCGCCGACCATGCGATGAGTCATGGCTGGTGCCGCCCCGATCTCGCCGACGCGCCGTGCCTCGACGTGACCGGCGGCCGCCACCCGGTGGTCGAGGCGGCGCTTGCGAAATCGGGCGAGCGCTTCGTCCCCAACGACGTCTCGCTGTCGCCGTCCGACCGGCTCTGGCTCGTCACCGGCCCCAACATGGGCGGTAAATCGACCTTCCTCCGCCAGAATGCGCTGATCGTCGTGCTCGCGCAGGCGGGCGGATTCGTCCCCGCCGCGGCGGCGAAGCTCGGGCTCGTCGATCGCCTGTTCAGCCGCGTCGGCGCGAGCGACAATCTCGCGCGCGGGCGTTCGACCTTCATGGTCGAGATGGTCGAAACCGCTGCGATCCTTGCGCAGGCGACCCCGCAAAGCTTCGTCATCCTCGACGAGGTCGGGCGCGGTACCTCGACCTACGACGGGCTCGCGCTCGCCTGGTCGGTGGTCGAGGCGGTGCATGAGGTGAACGGGTGCCGCTGCCTCTTCGCGACCCACTATCACGAGTTGACGCGGCTTGCCGAAACGCTGAACGCGCTCTCGCTCCACCATGTCCGCGCGCGCGAGTGGCAGGGCGATCTCGTGCTGCTTCACGAAGTCGCCGAAGGGCCCGCCGACCGCAGCTACGGTCTCGCGGTCGCAAGGCTCGCGGGGGTTCCCGCCGGCGTCGTCAAACGCGCCGAGGCGGTGCTCGCGAAGCTCGAGGCGGGGCGCGAAAAGACCGGCGGGCTGGCTGCGGGGCTCGACGATCTGCCGCTTTTCGCGGCGACACTCGCCGAGGCGCCAGCGGCGGCAAAGGACGCGCTGCGCGAGGCGCTGGGCGATATCGATCCCGATGCCCTCGCCCCACGCGAGGCGCTCGACGCGCTTTATGCGCTCAAGCGGCTGGCGGCGGACGAGCGATGAGCGACCTGTTCGACAATCTCGACCAGCGCCGTGCGATCATCGACCGTCGCGCGCTGTCGGGACGGCTCGACGAGATCGCCGGCGAGACGAACGACACCGGCAAGCGCCGCCGCGCGATGGTCGACCTGCTCAAGGGCGCGCTGGAGGCCGGCCGCGCGGAGATCGATCGCCGGCTGCTCGAACACCCGTCGTCGGGACGCGTCGCGGCGAGTGCGACGGCGTTCCTGATCGACCAGATCATCCGCCTCAGCCACGATTTCACCACGGGCCATCTTTATCCCTCGGCCAACCGCTCGGCGGGCGAACGCATCACGCTGATCGCGGTCGGGGGCTACGGCCGCGGCGAAATGGCGCCGCACAGCGACATCGACATCGGCTTTCTGACGCCGTTCAAGCAGACGAGCTGGACCGAACAGGTGATCGAGGCACAGCTCTATACGCTGTGGGATCTCGGGCTGAAGGTCGGCCATTCGTCGCGATCATTGGACGAGATGGTCCGCGCGGCGAAGGAGGATCTGACGATCCGCACCGCGCTGCTCGAAGGGCGCTTCATCTGGGGCGACCGCGACCTCTACGACCAGGCGTCGGCGCGCTTCGATGCCGAGGTCGTCGCGGGCAATGCCCGCGCCTTCGTCGCCGAAAAGCTCGCCGAGCGCGACGAGCGCCACAAGAGAATGGGCGATTCGCGCTACGTCGTCGAACCCAATGTGAAGGAAGGGAAGGGGGGGCTTCGCGACCTTCACACGCTTTTCTGGATCGGCAAGTTCATCCATCGCGTGCGCACCGTGCCCGAACTCGTCGACGCGGGGCTGATGTCGGCGCGCGAGCTTCGCCAGTTCGAACGCGCCGAGAATTTCCTGCTCGCGGTGCGCTGCCACCTCCACATCCTCGCCGGCCGCGCCGAGGACCGGCTGACCTTCGATTTCCAGCCCGAGATCGCGCGCCGGATGCATTTTGCCGACCGCCCCGGCAAGAGCGCGGTCGAGCGCTTCATGCAGCTCTATTTCATCCACGCGAAGGCGGTGGGCGACGTCACGGGTACCTTTCTCGCGCACCTCGACGAACAGATGGCGGCGCGCGGGCGACGCTTCCTGCCGACGATCCGGCGGCGCCCGGGCAAGCTCCACGGCTTCGTGCTCGATCGCGGCCGGCTGGCGCTGCCGTCGGACGATTTCTTCGCGGCCGATCCCGTGCGGCTGGTCGAGATCTTCGCGCTCGCCGACAAGCACGGCCTCGAAATCCATCCGCAGGCGATGCGGCAGGCACGCCACGATGCGAAGCTGATCGAGACGCAGGGCGTGCGCCGCATCGCGCGCGCGAACGAGCTGTTTCTCGACGTGCTGACCAGCCCACGCGATCCCGAAACGGTGCTGCGCTGGATGAACGAGGCGGGGGTGTTCGGCCGCTTCGTTCCCGATTTCGGCCGCGTCGTCGCGCAGATGCAGTTCGACATGTATCATCATTATACCGTCGACGAGCACACGATCCGCGCGATCGGGCTGCTCGCCGACATCGAACAGGACCGGTTGAAGGACGAGCATCCGCTGTCGACGGTGATCATGGACCAGATCCATTCGCGGCGGGTCATCTATGTCGCGGTGCTGCTCCACGACATCGCCAAGGGACGCGGCGGCGACCATAGCGTGCTCGGCGCCGAGCTGGCCTTGCGGGTCTGTCCGCGGCTGGGCCTCAGCGAGGCAGAGACCGAGACGGTGTCGTGGCTCGTGCGCTATCACCTCCTCATGTCGGCGACGGCGTTCAAGCGCGACCTCGCCGACTTCAAGACGATCCTCGACTTCGCGCAGATCGTGCAAAGCCCGGAGCGCCTGCGCCTGCTGCTCGTGCTCACGGTCGTCGACATCCGCGCGGTGGGCCCCGGCGTCTGGAACAGCTGGAAACGGCAATTGCTCACCGAGCTGTTCGACGCTGCCGAGGAAGTGCTGCGCCTTGGCCACAAGCAGAAGGGACGCGAGGTGCGGATCGCGGCGAAGAAGGAAGCCGCCGCCGGGATGCTCGGCCTCGACGACAAGGCGTTCGCAAAGCTGATCAAGCCGCTCCCCGAAAGCTACTGGATTGCCGAGCCGGTCGAGGTGATCGTCGCCAATCTGCGGCACATCCAGGACGCGGGCGACGCGCCGCTCCATATCACCGCGGTGCCCGACGAGGATCGCGGCGCGACGCTCGTCATGGTGCTTGCCGCCGATCATCCCGGGCTCTTCTACCGCATGGCGGGCGGGATCCACCTCGCCGGCGGCAACATCATCGACGCGCGAATCCATACGACGCGCGAAGGGCTCGCGCTCGACAATTTCCTCGTCCAGGATCCGCTCGGGCGCCCCTTTGCCGAGTCGGGCCAGATCGCGCGCCTGACGCGTGCGATCGAGGATGCGCTCGCCAACCGGCAAAAGCTGCTGCCCAAACTCGAAGCGCGCGCGCTGCCGCGTACCCGCGCCGAGGCGTTTCGCGTCGCGCCCAATGTCTTCGTCGACAACAAGGCGTCGAACCGCTTCACCGTGATCGAGGTCAATGCGCAGGACCGCCCCGCGCTATTGAACCAGCTCGCCTATGCACTCTTCCAGTCGAAGGTCACCGTCCATTCGGCGCATGTCGCGACCTATGGCGAGCGCGCGGTCGACACTTTCTATGTGACCGACCTGATCGGCGACAAGATCGACAGCGCGGCGCGGGTGAAGAGCCTCGAAAAGCGTCTGCTCGAAGCGGCAGCGAGTCGCAGCGAGGAAGCCGTCGCGGCCTGACCGGTCGGCCCCGCGAGGACCCGGCTTTTCAGCCGCCGGCGGAGCCCGCCATCATCGCCGCTGCCGCCAGCAGTCCGCCGTTGAAGCGCTGCGACAGCGCGGCGTCGGGGATCGCGTTGAAGGCGTGGATCGCCCCGGCATAGCTGTGCAGGTCGACGGGTACCCCCGCCGCGACGAGCCGGCGCGCATAGTCGAGATTCTCGTCGAAGAAGAGATCGAGGCTGCCCGTGGCGATATAGGCGGGGGGCAGGCCCGCCAGATCCCCGGCGAGGCTCGGCGAAAACCAGCCGCGCCGTTCGTCGTCGGCCTTGTAGCTGCCCCGCAGCGCGCGCCAGCCGAAACGGTTGCTCGCGCGCGTCCAGATGAACTCGCCGGTCGCGGGATTGTCATAGGGACAGGCGTCGCCGCCCGTGCGGCAATCGAGCATCGGATAGGTGAGGAGCTGGCCCGCGATCGCGGGTCCGCCAAGATCGCGCGCCATGATCGCGAGCGCGGCGGCAAGCCCGCCGCCCGCGCTTTCGCCCGCGACGACGATGCGATTCGCGTCGAACCCCAGCGTCTCCGCCTGCCCCGAAAGCCATGTCAGTGCCGAATGACAATCCTCCTGCGGCGCGGGAAAGGGATGTTCGGGCGCGAGCCGATATTCGACCGACGCGACCGGCACGCCCGCGGCCGCGGCGAGCGCGGCGGGCCCCGCCTGCATCTGCGCGACCGACCCCATCACCATGCCGCCGCCATGGATGTGCAGGATCGCGCCGCCGCCCGCGCGCGTTTCGGCGGGGCGATAGAGGAAGACCATGATGTCGGGTCCGCCGTGGATCGACGGCACGAACAGTCGTTCGGGCGCGATCACCGGCGGCGGCAGGAAGGAATAGGTCTCGGCCGCTTTCGCGCGAATCTGCGCGATCGGCGCCGCGTCCAGATCGACGCGGGGAAACAGGTCGATGATCGGCGCGATCTCGCGATCGACAAGGTGACGGGTGTCCATATCAGATGCTCCCTTTCATCCCCGGCGATGCGAAAATCAGCCGCGCAGCGTTGCTCCGGCCTTCGCGGCAGCCGCCACCACCTTGTCGGCGATCGCCTTCAGCTCGGCGTCGGTGAAGCTCTTCTCGGCCGGCTGCAGCTCGACCTCGACCGCGAGGCTCACCTGCCCCTCGGGCACGCCCTGCCCGGCGAAGCGGTCGAAGAGGCGCGCATCGACGATCGCCGCCTTGTCGGCGCCGCGGATCGCGCGCACCAGATCGGCGGCGGTCAGGCTCGTGGCTGCGAGGAAGGCGAAGTCGCGGCGTACCGATTGCAATGCGGGCGGCGCGAAGGCCGCGCGCGCCGGGCCGCTCGCGCGCTTCGCGGGGATCGCATCGAGGAAGATCTGCACCGCCATTACCGGGCCGTCGACGTCGAAGGCGCGGGTCAGCGCGGGGTGGAGCGCACCGAATTCGGCGAGCACCGCCTTGGGGCCGAGACGGAGCGTCGCCGACTGGCCGGGGTGCCAGATATTGCCGCCGGTGACGGCTTCCATGACCTGCAGCCGGTCGGCGGGTGCGCCGGCCGCCTCGAGCAGCGCGAGCGCCGCGGCCTTCGCGTCGAAGGCGTCGAACGGCGCAGCCTTGCCCGCCTGCCAACCGCGCGCGCTTTTGTCGCCGGCCATCAGCACGCCAAGCGTCGGATGCTCGGCGTCCGCCAGATAGCGCCGCCCGATCTCGAACAGCCGGATGCTGTCGGCGCCGCGGTTCCGGTTGCGCGCCGCGGCGGCGAGCAGCCCGGCGAGCAGCGACGGGCGCATGACTTTCAGGTCTTCGCTGATCGGGTTGGCGAGGCTCCACGCGCCGCCGCCGAAGGGTGCGGCGTCGGCCTCGCTGATGAACGACCAGGTCACGGCCTCGTCGAATCCCGCCGCAGCAGCGGCGCGGCGCAGGCGGCGCTCGACGAGCTGTTCGGGGGTCGCGGTCGGCTTCGCGACGCCGTCGGCGCGCGGCAGCGGCGCCGATGCGATCGCGTCGAAACCGGTGATGCGCGTGACTTCCTCGACGACGTCGGGCGCACCGTCCATGTCGCGGCGCCAGCTCGGCACCGACACCTGCCAGCGGCCGCCCCGTTCGATCACGCCGAACCCGAGCGCGGCGAGAATATCCTTCTGCCGGTCGGGCGCGATGGCGATACCGCCGAGCGTCGCCGACAGCGCGGGGTCGTAATCGATCGTCTTCACTTCGGCGGGCGGCGTGCCCGCGCGCGTTACCGTCGACGGATTGCCGCCGCAGATATTGAGGATATGCGCGGTGACGATCGCGGTCGCGTCGTCGAGGAACGCCGGGTCGACCCCGCGTTCGAAGCGGCTGCGCGCGTCGCTCGACAGGCCGAGCGCCTGCCCGGTCAGCGCGATGCGTTCGGGGGTGAAATATGCGATCTCGATCAGCACGTCTGTCGTCGTCTCGCTGCAACCCGAATGTTCGCCGCCCATGATGCCCGCGATATCGTGGACCTCGCGGTCGTCGGCGATCACCGTCATCGTGTCGGCGAGGACATAGTCCTTGCCGTTGAGCGCGGTGGCGGTCTCGCCATCCTTCGCGCGCCGCGCGACGAGCGCGCCGGTCAGCTTGGCGCGGTCATAGATGTGGCTCGGGCGGCCGAGGTCGAACATCACATAATTGCTGATGTCGACGAGCGCCGAGATCGATCGCTGGCCGACGGCCTCCAGCCGGCGGCGCATCCATTCGGGCGCGATGCCGTTGGTGACGCCGCTGATCGTGCGGCCGAAGAAGGCGGGGCAGGCTTCGACATCGTCGGTCCGGATTTCGGTCGCGGGTGCGCCCTCGCCGATGATCGTCGGGACGTCGAGCGGCTTCAGCGTGCCGAGCCCGGCGGCGGCAAGGTCGCGCGCGATGCCGCGCACGCCCATGCAATCCTGCCGGTTCGGGGTGATCGAAATGTCGACCACCGGATCGTTCGCCTGCGCATAGTCGGCGAAGGGCGTGCCGACGGGCGCATCGGCGGGCAGCTCGATGATCCCGTCATGGTCGTCGCCGAGCTCGAGTTCGCGCGTCGAACACATCATGCCGTTCGATTCGACCCCGCGCACCGCCGCGACCTTCAGCTCCATGCCGTTCGCCGGTACCACCGCGCCGGGCAGGCCGAGCACGCCGACGAGGCCCGCGCGCGCGTTGGGCGCGCCGCAGACGACCTGCAACACGTCTTCGCCCGTATCGACGGTCAGCACCTGCAGCTTGTCGGCCTGCGGATGTTTTTCGGCGGTCAGCACCTTGGCGACGCGGAAGCCCGCGAGCTTCTCGGCCGGATTTTCGATACCTTCGACCTCGTGGCCGATGCGGTTGAGGGTCGCGACGACGTCGGCGACGGTGAAGTCGCCGTCGAGATGCTCGCGGAGCCATTCAAGGGTGATCTTCATGCCGATACTCCCCCGCTCAGCGTGGGCACCGACAGCGCGCCGAACCCGTAATGGGCGAGCCAGCGCAGGTCGCCGTCGAAGAAGGCGCGCAGGTCGTCCATGCCATATTTCAGCATCGCGAGCCGGTCGACGCCGACCCCGAAAGCAAAGCCCTGCCACTCATCGGGGTCGAGCCCGCAATTCGCGATCACGCGGCGATTGACCATGCCGCTGCCGAGCAGCTCCATCCACGCATGGCCCTCGTCGTCGCCGTTGCCGCCGACGATCCGGCGCCCCTTTTCCTGCTTGTAGCCGACATCGACCTCCGCCGAGGGCTCGGTGAAGGGGAAGTAGGAGGGACGCAGGCGGAGCACGATGTCGTCGCGCTCGAAATAGGCCTTGAGGAAGGTCTCGAGCGTCCATTTGAGGTGCCCCATATGGATGCCGCGATCGATCACAAGGCCCTCGACCTGGTGGAACATCGGCGTGTGCGTCGCGTCGCTGTCGCTGCGATAGACGCGGCCGGGCGCGATGATGCGGATCGGCGGTTCCTGGCTCATCATCGTGCGGATCTGCACCGGCGAGGTGTGCGTGCGCAGCAGCATCGCGCGCCCTTCGGCGTCGTTCATCTGCGCCGGGAAATAGAAGGTGTCGTGCATCGCGCGCGCGGGATGCGTTTCGGGGATGTTGAGCGCGGTGAAGTTGCGCCAGTCGTCCTCGATCTCGGGGCCCGTCGCGACCGCGAAACCCATGTCGGCGAAGATTTCGGCGAGCTCGTCCATCACCTGGCTGACCGGGTGGACGCTCCCGCGCGGGCTCGCGTCGGCGGGAAGCGTCATGTCGATCGCTTCCGCCGCGAGCCTGATGTCGAGCGCTGCGGCGTCGAGCACGTCCTTGCGCGCGGCGAGCGCGGCCGTGACCGCTTCGCGAAGGCCGTGGATCGCGGGGCCCTGCGCCTGCCGTTCCTCGGGGCTCATCGCGCCGAGCGTCTTGAGCAGCGCGGTGATGCTGCCCGCCTTGCCGAGCGCGGCGACGCGCAGTGCCTCGACCGCGCCCGCATCGGCCGCCGCTTCGATGTCGCCCAGAAGCTGGGCCCGGATGGCTTCGATATCGCTCATCGTCATTCGTCCTGTTCCGGCGGCGCTGCCACTGCCGGCCTTGTCTTTCGCTGGATTCGGTGGATAGGCGGCTGCCCGCGCGTCCGTCGTCCGCCGCTTGCACCGAACGCGCCGCGCGGGTCAAGTCCGTTGGCGGAAAAGCGGCCTATCCGGCGGGCTTGTGCAGCCCCTGCACCGGTGCGCCGGCGGCTGCCGTGCGGGCGAGCGCCGCGGCGCCGAGAATCGGTTTGGGCCGTGCGGCATAGTCGCGCGGGCTCATCCCCATGAAGCGCTGGAAGTCGCGCGTGAACTGCGCCTGGTCGTAATAATGATGGTCCATCGTATCGATCCACGCCATCGACGGATCGAGCATGAAGCGCGCGAGGCTGCGCAGGAAGCGCTGGCGGCGCAGCAGCAGCTTGGGCGAGAAGCCGAAGGCACGGTGGCACAGCCGCTCGATCGAGCGTTCGGACAGCCCGAGCTTGGCCGACAGGTCGGCGACGCTCGACAGGTCGTCGTCGACCAGCGCGGCGTGCGCGGCAAGGATCATCGGATCGTCGGGCGGCGCACCGGCGAGCAGCGCGCAGAAATGGGCGTCGATCAGCGCCGCGGCCGTGTCGACGTCATTGATCTGCCGGAGCTGTTCGCCGAGCGGCGCGAAACGGGCAAAGGCGGGATGCGCGGCGCCGTCGCACAGGTGGTCGGCAAGCTCGTCGGCGGGCAGCGGGATGAACTTCGCCCATCCCATCGGTAGCACGCCGACCCCCCACGTTCGCATGTTGCCCGCGGCGAAATAGGTCGCGTGGCTCGTCGGGCCGGTGGCGACGAAGCGGGGCGCTTCGACGGCCGGCCCGCTGCCGATCGCCGCACGCGGCGGGACGCCGTCGACAAAGCGGAGGTTCGCCCATTCGGGATGCAGATAATCCTCGACCCGCGTACCGTCGGTCACCGCGACCTCGGTCAGATAGATGGTGCTGAGATAGGGGCGGAGCGGCGCGGACAGCGGGAAAAAGCGCGTCGCGATGTGCGTGCTGGCGGGCGGACCGGAAGATGCGTCGCGGTGCGGCATGCTGTCTCGTTATAGCGCGCAAAATGCATCAAAAACAATGTCGGCGCGCGGTTTTGTGTCGGGTTCTTACAATTTTATACGTCGCGGCTGCGCCATAATTACATTGCCCGCTCCGAAGCGGGGCGAGCGAGGAGAATCGCGGCGTGACGCCAAAGCTGGGGTTTGGCGGGGACCTGAAATAAACGACTGATTTTCCGAGCTTCGTTCCGGCCGTCAGCTATCTGCGACCCACGGCTATTCGGTACGGGCGGGGGGGCGATGGTTTCCACTGGAACCATTGTCGGGGCGGTGCGGAGCGGGAGCTGCGCGCCGCCTCTTCCTTTGCAAAGACCTTCAAGAGACATTCTCGCGATGCCGGCCCGAATTTGGCCTGGACCGACGGGGCTTGCAACCGGCCGGATTGCGGATCACCATGCCCGAAATCCGGCAGGGGCCGGTTGAAGGGGAGTTGCCATGAAACGTGCTGCGCTACCGGCTATCGGCCTTGTCACCGTCTTCCTCGCGACCGGATGCATGGAAAAAATGCCCGGTCCCGACCGTCCGCGCCCCGAAAGGCCGATGGCCTGCACACAGGAATATGCGCCGGTCTGCGCGGTGAAGCGCGGAAAGCGCAAGACGTTCGGCAATGCCTGCATGGCGCGCGCCGAGCGCTATACGGTGATCAGCGGACAGGCGTGCAACAGCACGCAGTAGGGAAACGCGAACCCCGAAGAAAAAGGGCGGCCCCGCGGGACCGCCCTTGATTTCTTCGTCGTGGCCCGAAAGCGTCAGGCCGCTTTGGGCAGCGCTGCCTTCGCCTGCGCGATGATCGCGGTGAACACACCGCCTTCGTTCATCGCGAGGTCGGCCATGACCTTCCGGTCGAGTTCGATCCCGGCCAGCTTCACGCCGTGCATGAACTGCGAATAGGTGAGGCCTTCGGCGCGGACCGCGGCGTTGATGCGCTGGATCCACAGGGCGCGGAAGCTCCGCTTCTTTACCTTGCGGTCGCGGTAAGCGTACTGGCCGGCCTTTTCGACCGCCTGCTTGGCGACGCGGATCGTGTTCTTGCGACGGCCATAATAGCCCTTCGCCTGTTCCAGAATCCGCTTGTGCTTGGCGTGCGTGGTCGTGCCGCGTTTGATGCGTGACATGTCTGGCGCTCCTTACTTCAGGCCGTAGGGCGCCCAGAGGCGCACATGGGCCGCGTCCGAATCGCTGAGCACGCTGGTGCCGCGGTTGGTGCGGATATATTTCGAATTGTGCGAAATCAGGCGGTGGCGCTTGCCGGCGACGCCGTGCTTCACCTTGCCCGAGGCGGTGAATTTGAAGCGTTTCTTCACACCGCTCTTGGTCTTCATCTTGGGCATTTTGGTCTCCTTTTGAAGTCCGTTTGCGTATCGGCCTGGCAGCCCTTTCGGCCAGCCGGTACAATCGGAAGCGGCGCGCCTAGACGGATTCGCTCGGAATTGCAAGCGCCGCGGGCTAGATTGCGGCTCGACCTTCGAAAGGGAGCGAGTCGCATGAGCGAAGACTATTGTGCCATGAAAGGTGTCGTTCCGCATCTGACGATCCGCGACAATCGCGCCGCAGAAGCGATCGACTTCTACGCCCGCGCCTTCGGCGCCACCGAAAGCGGCCGCCACATGGCCGAGGACGGCAAGCGCGTCCTGCACGCGCATCTCGATCTCAACGGCGGTCCGCTGATGCTCAACGACGATTTTCCCGAGATGATGGGCGGTGCGGCGCCGCCGCCCGCGGGTGTCGGGCTGCATGTCGACGTGGCCGACGCCGATGCGGCGTGGGACAGGGCGCTCGCCGCCGGAGCGACCGTCCGCTTCCCGCTCGACAACCAGTTCTGGGGGCAGCGCTACGGCCAGGTCACCGACCCGTTCGGCCATATCTGGTCGATCGGCGGGCCGGTCACGCAGGGCTAGTCACAGGGCCTGGACGCTCGCGCCGTCGACGCTGCAGGTCACCGCGCGCAGTGGCAGCTGCCTTCATATGCCATGGTCTCTCTCCCGTTCAGTGGTGGCAGGCGAGCCCCTCGATCACATCCTCGAGCCGCGCGGGATCGCCGAGCGCGATGACATGGCCTTCACTGTCGGCGCTGAGCGGGTCGCCGTTCCAGTCGCACATCGTCCCGCCGGCGCCCTCGACGATCGGTGCGAGCGCCGCGAAGTCGTGGAGCTTCAGTCCCGCCTCGACCACCATGTCGATATGGCCGCTCGCGAGCAGGCCGTAATTGTAGCAGTCGCCGCCGAAAACCATGCGCTTGTGCGAGGTCTTCGCGGCGAGCGCCATGAAATGCTCGCCGTCATGGTCGCTGAAATATTGCGGCCCGGTCGTCGCGAGCACGGCATCGGACAGGCTGCGGCAGCTGCGCGTGCGCGCCGGCGCACCGTTGAAAAGCGTCGGCTGCCCGAGCGCGCCGATCCAGCGCTCGCCCGCGATCGGCTGGTCGATGATGCCGAGGATCGGCCAGCCGTCCTGCAGGAGCGCGATCAGCGTGCCGAAGATCGGGCGCCCCGCCATGAAGCTCACCGTACCGTCGATCGGGTCGAGCACCCACTGGCGCGCGGCTTCGCCACGTTCGACGCCATATTCCTCGCCGATAATCCCGTCGCGCGGCGCCTCGGCGTCGAGCAGCCGGCGCATCGCGGCTTCGGCGGCGCGGTCGGCTTCGGTGACGGGTGAGGCATCGGCCTTGGCTTCGTGGACCCAGTTGGACCGGAAGAGCGGACGGATGGCTTCGCCGGCGGCATCGGCGAGGCGGTTGGCGAGAGCGAGATCGGACGTAATCGACATAAGCTTGCGCTAGCCTGATAGCGGCCCCGCCGCCAGCCCATCCCGATCTGTGGCGCCCGGCGTGGCGATGATTTTATCTATTTTACAAATCTGGTCCAAATTGTAAACTCAGCGGCATGCGGGGCGATTTTCCTCTCGATCCGATTGTTGCGACCTTCGCGCGCTACGGCCTCCGCAAGACATCGATGGAGGATGTCGCGCGTGCGCTCGGTGTGTCGCGCCAGGCACTCTATAACCGGTTCGGATCGAAGGACGCGCTGATAGGCTGGACGACCGAAGCCTTGGTCGACAGCTCGCTGGCAGCCGCACTTGCCGGCATCGATCAGCCCGCGAAGACGCTTGCCGACCGTCTGGCCGACGCACTCGACGCATGGGCCGGCCGGCATATGGAGGCGCTGCACGCGTCGCCGCATGGCGCCGGGATTGTGGCGATGCTCCAGCGTGAGCCGTCCGATGCGGTGCGTGCGGCCGAGCGGCGACTGGTCGCGGCGATGGCCGAAGCAATCCGCTTCAGCGGGCCGGGCTCGGCGGTGTCGCGTGCCGGGAGCATGGCGCAGGCCCTGTGCTGGGCGGCGCGGGGGCTTGTCCATGCCGTGCCCGACCGCGCCACCTTTCGGCGGCAGCTCGACCATATCGTCGGTGCGCTCGTCGCGCGCTGACCCGGGCCCCGCTTGCGGAATTGTCAGTCGAAGAGCGAGGAGACGCTCGATTCGTCGGCGATGCGCTTGATCGCCTCGCCGAGCAGCGGCGCGACGGTGAGCGCGCGGACCTTGTTGCTGTCGTTCACCGCGTCGGTCGGCATGATCGAATCGGTGATGACGAGTTCGGTAAGCTCGCTTGCGTCGACGCGCGCGACCGCGCCGCCCGACAGCACGCCGTGGGTACAATAAGCAACGACGCCCTCGGCTCCGGCGGCCTTCAGTGCCGCGGCGGCGTTGCAGAGCGTGCCCGCCGAATCGACGATGTCGTCGATCAGGATGCAGAAGCGACCCGCGACGTCGCCGATGATGTTCATCACTTCGGATTCGCCGGCACGCTCGCGGCGCTTGTCGACGATCGCGAGCGGGGCGTTGTCGAGCCGCTTGGCGAGCGCGCGTGCGCGCACCACGCCGCCGACGTCGGGCGACACGACCATCAGATTCCTGTCGCCGAAACGCGCCTGGATGTCGGCGCTCATGACCGGCGCGGCGTAGAGATTGTCGGTCGGGATATCGAAGAAGCCCTGGATCTGACCCGCATGCAGGTCGATCGCGAGCACGCGGTCGGCGCCCGAGGTGGTGATGAGATTCGCGACGAGCTTCGCCGAGATCGGCGTGCGCGGGCCGGGTTTGCGGTCCTGGCGGGCATAGCCGAAATAGGGAACGACCGCAGTGATGCGCTTCGCCGATGCGCGGCGCAGCGCGTCGTTGATGATCAGCAATTCCATCAGATTGTCGTTGGCGGGGAAATTCGTCGGCTGGACGACGAACACGTCCTGCCCGCGGACATTCTCATGGATTTCGACGAAAACCTCTTCGTCGGCGAAACGGCGCACGCTGGTGTCGGTCAGCGGCAGTTCGAGATAGTCGGCGATCGCACGGGCCAGCGGCAGGTTGCTGTTGCCGGAGATGAGTTTCATGGGGTGCAAGGCCCTTTCGCGCGGGGTGGGATTGCGCGCCCCCTTAGCCAGCGCGAGCGGATAGGGGAAGGGTCTAGTTGCTTCGCCACCATTGCTCCGGCGCCGATGGCGGAATATGGGCAAGGCATGACTTCGCCCGAAACGCTTACCATCGTCCTTTCGCAGATGACGCAGGCGGTCGGCGATCTCGCCGCCAACGCCGCTGCGATGCGCGAAGTGCGCGCCCGGCACCGCGATGCCGATCTGATCCTCTACCCCGAGTTCCAGCTGATCGGCTATCCGCCCGAGGATCTGGTGCTCAAGCCCGCGCTCGCCGAACGCGCCGCGAAGCTGCTCGCCGAACTCGCCGCGGACACCGCCGACGGCGGCCCCGCGATGCTCGTCGGATCGGTCGAGCGCGACGGTGCGGATCTTTATAATATCGTCGCGCTGCTCGATGGCGGCAAAGTCGTCGCAACCCGGCGCAAGCACGAGCTCCCCAATTACGGCACCTTCGACGAAAAGCGGATCTTCGTCCCCGGCCCGCTCCCCGACATCGTCGAATGGCGCGGGATCAAGCTGGGCCTGCCGATCTGCGAGGACGGCTGGCTGCCCAAGGTGTGCGCGCATCTCGCGACACGGGGCGCCGAGCTGCTGATTTCGGTCAACGGCAGCCCTTACGAGATCGACAAGGACGAACGCCGCCTTACGCAGGTCTTCGCCAGCCGCGTCGCAGAAACGCAATTGCCGCTCATTTTCCTCAACCGCATCGGCGGGCAGGACGAACTTGTGTTCGACGGCTGCTCGTTCGTCCTCAATGACGACGGTTCAACCGCGCACCGGCTGACCGACTGGGAGAGCGAGGAGCGAATCACGCGCTGGACCAACAAGGGAGACGGGCGCTGGGTGTGCGAGGCGGGCGCGATCGCCGAATGGGAAGCGCATCCTGCCGATATCTACAGCGCGATGATCCTGTCCTTGCGCGACTATGTCGAGCGCAACCGCTTTCCCGGCGTCGTGCTCGGCCTGTCGGGCGGGATCGATTCGGCGATCTGCGCCGCGATCGCCGCCGACGCGCTCGGCCCCGACAAGGTGTGGTGCGTGATGCTGCCGAGTCGCTTCACCAGCCAGACGAGCCTCGACGATGCCGCGGGCTGCGCGAAGATGATCGGATGCCGGCTCGACACGATCCCGATCGTGCCGGCGGTCGAGGCGTTCGATCAAATGCTCGCGGGCAGTTTCGCCGACAGGGATGTCGACATCACCGAGGAGAATGTCCAGTCGCGGATCCGCGGCGTGACCCTGATGGCGCTCAGCAACAAATTCGGACCGATGCTGCTGACGACGGGCAACAAGAGCGAGATGAGCGTCGGCTATGCCACCATCTATGGCGACATGGCGGGCGGCTATAATCCGCTGAAGGACGCGTACAAGATGACGGTCTTCGCTGTCGCCAGGTGGCGCAACGAAAATGTGCCGCGCCTGTCGCGCAACCCGGTGACCCCGGTGATGCCCGATACGATCATCACCAAGCCGCCGAGCGCCGAGCTGCGCCCCGACCAGAAGGACGAGGACAGCCTGCCGCCCTATGCCGATCTCGACCGCATGCTCCACATGCTTGTCGAGGAAGAGGCAAGCGTCGACGATGTCGTCGCGCGGTACGGCTTCGATCGCGACGCGGTGGTGCGGATCGAACGCCTCCTGATGCTCGCCGAGTACAAGCGTCGGCAGGCGCCGCCGGGGGTCAAATTGTCGACGCGCAATTTCGGCCGCGACCGGCGCTATCCGATCACCCACGGATTTCGCACGGCCTGACTCTCGCGTCGCGCTCGAAACAGGCTATAGGCGCCGCCCATGACCGTCACGACCCGCTTTGCTCCCTCGCCGACCGGCACGCTCCATGTCGGCAACGTTCGCACCGCGCTCCACAACTGGCTGTGGGCCCGAAAGCATGGCGGGCGCTTTCTGCTGCGCATCGACGACACCGATCTCGAACGCTCGAAAGAGGAGTATGTGGACGGCATTCGTGCCGATCTCGCGTGGCTCGGGCTCGATATCGACGGCGAGGAACGCCAGTCGGCGCGCTTCGCGCTGTATGAAGCCGAGTTCGAAAAGCTGAAGGCTGCGGGCCGCGTCTATGCTTGCTACGAAACGCCCGAAGAGCTCGATATCCGCCGCAAGGTGCTGCTCTCTCGCGGCCTGCCGCCGGTATACGAGCGCAAGCCCGAAGGCGCGCCGGTGCCCGAGGGTATCGCGCCGCACTGGCGCTTCCGGCTCGACCATGACGCGCCGATCGAGTGGGCCGACATGGTGCGCGGGCCGCAGCATTTCGAGCCGAAGACGATGTCCGACCCCGTCGTGCGTCGCGCTGACGGCAGCTGGCTCTATCTGCTGCCGAGCGTGATCGACGATATCGCGATGGGCATCTCGCATGTCGTGCGCGGCGAGGATCATGTGTCGAATACCGCGGCGCAGATCCAGATGTTCGAGGCGCTGGGCGCTGGCCCGCCGGCTTTCGCGCACGAGGCGTTGCTCGTCGGGACCGAGGGCAAATTGTCGAAGCGGCTCGGCTCGCTCGGCATGGCGGGCCTGCGCGAGGCGGGCATCGAGCCGATCGCGCTCGTAGCGCTGCTCGCGCGGCTCGGAACGAGCGACCCGGTCGAGCCGGTGGCGTCGCCCGCGCCGCTGATCGAGAGCATCGATTTCGCGCGCTTCGGCCGCGCGCCCGCGCGCTTCGACGAGACCGAACTCGCGTTGCTCAACCAGAAAATCCTCCATCACACCGACCATGCCGCGGTCGCCGACCGTCTGCCCGCCGCGATCACCGAAGCGCGCTGGAACGCGATTCGTCCCAATCTGATGACGGTGGCGGAGGCTGCCGAATGGGTGCCCGTATTCGACGGTCCCTTTGCGCCGCCGCCTGCCGAGGCGGGCGACCGCGCCGTGCTCGCCGCCGCCGCAGGTGCCGTATCGGGCATCGATTGGGCGAGCGATCCATGGCATGCGCTGACCGGCGCCGCGAAGGAGGCTACCGGCGCCAAGGGGCGTGCGCTCTTTCTGCCGCTGCGCCGCGCGCTGACGGGGCGCGACCATGGCCCCGACATGGCCGAACTCCTGCCGCTGATCGCCAGGGAAGAGGCGGTGGCACGGCTCTCCGCCGCCTAGAAAAGTCCGCAACAGCTCCTCCGATTCTTGTTTAGCGATCCGCTTGACAAATGAAGTTATGATATAATATCACTCAATCCTGACCTGGCCGACCATGACGGTCAGAACGCCGCAGGGCCGGGTCGACAGGCAAGGAGAGAGGCCATGACCCTGATACCCCTGATTTCCGCGATCGTCGCCGCGCCGGAGGCGACGACGGCACCGGCCGGTGCATCGGCTGCCGTGCCGCGCGCAAGTTACGGCAGCGACAATCGACATCATCCGGTTGCTGCCCTGTTCGCCATCGGCCTTCCCGCGGCCCTCGTCGTCGCGGTCGCGCTGTCGCCGATGATCATCGTCGACGAACCGGCGACTTCGACGCCGCCGTGGACGTCCATCACGCTGCCCAAGCCGCCCGAACCGCAGCCCGATCCCAAACCCCGGGCGCAGCCGCAGCAGACCCACTTCACGGCGCCGCCGAGCCCGCTTCCCCCGATAGCGCAGGACCCGCCGGAGGCCCCGCCGCTGCCGCCCATTACGCCGCCTGCGGGAACCGGCACCGGGTCGACGGTCACGGTCGATCCGCCCGTCGCGCCGGCCAAGCCCAGGCTGGTGCTTGCCGAACTCGATTCGCGTTTCGCCGGCGCTTTCCAGCCCGACTATCCGCCGCGCGAACAGCATGGCGGGATCGAGGGCGTTGCCAAGGTACGCGTCCTGATCGGCACCGACGGGCGTGTGAAGGCGGTCGAACTCGTCAGCACCGACAGCCCGGGTTTCTTCGAGGCGACCAAGCGCCGCGCGCTCGCCAAATGGCGCTTCAAGCCGGCGACGCGCGGCGGGGTGCCCGAGGAAAGCTGGAAGGTGATGACGGTCCGGTTCGAGATCCGGAACACCTGAGCTCCTCCCGGGCGGTCGGTTCGCAGCCGTCCGCCCGTTCCTTTCACTTGACAGAAAGCCCGAATCCCGCCAAAGGCGCCCGGATATTGGGGGGCGGCGCCTCATGCGCGGCCCTTTCATGTTTTTCACACCAACGTCGGGGCCCTAGTCCCGCCGCATCCATCGGACCTCCGGCGGATGTGCAGTTTATTCGAGGAACAGGGCCATGGCCAAGCCGACGACCGTCAAGATCAAGCTGGTGAGCACCGCCGACACGGGCTTTTTCTATGTCACCAAGAAGAACCCGCGCACGATGACCGAAAAGATGTCGGTGCGGAAATATGACCCGCGTGCGCGCAAGCACGTCGAGTTCAAGGAAGCAAAGATCAAGTAATGCGTTCTCCCGTGCGGTATTTCCGCGCGGTCTGAGGATGCGCCATCCCGGACATGATCCGGGATCCGGAAAGGGCGGCCTTGCGCCGCCCTTTTTCGTGTGTCCGCGTCGTGCGTCGCACAGTTCAGGAGTCGCGAAGGGGGCGCCGCGCCGCCTCGTTCTCGATGATGTGGCGGATCGTGATCAGCGTCTTGAACGAATGAACGCCCTTGTCCTCGCCGAGCGCCCGCCGCGTGAAGCGGTCGTAATCTTCCATCGTTCCGACCTGGACCTTCAGCAGGAAATCGTCGTCGCCGGTCACGTCCCACGCGCCGGTAATCTCGGGGTGGCGCACGATCTCGCGAGCGAAACTGTCCATCGTCTGCGGTCCCGCCTGCTGCATCTGCACGAGCACGTGCATGGTGAGCGCCGACCCGGTCAGCGCCGGATTGACCACTGCAATATCGGCGACGATCACTTTCTCCTCGCGCAGGCGGCGCAAGCGGCGCAGCACCGCCGACAGCGACAGCCCGACCTTGTCGGCGAGTATGCGCGCAGGCTGCAGATTATCCTCGCGGACCAGCGCGAGCAGGCGGCGGTCGAAATCGTCGAAGTCGATCATTTTTCGCATGAATTGCACTATAGCGCTAAAATTGGTCGCCGATATGGTCAATTTCGGCGCCAATCGCCGCGCCCGCAGACGTAGAAGGATCGCGTCCGGGCCGCCCTCCCCCGTCCCTTGCCGGCCCGGACGCAGGAGATAGTCATGCCCCGTACCGCATCCGAACCGAACTGGATCCAGCGTCTGTGGACTTCGGTGGTCGAAGCCTCGACCACCGCGGTCGCCCTTCATTATCGCGCGCCTTGGACGGCCCGGTCTTCGCGCTGAATCATCGCCCGCGCTCGGCAGGCGTCAGCGAATCAGGGCAAGCTGCCCGATGATTCCCGCCGGAGTCGTCGTGAAGCGAAGCACAAGCCGCTTTCGCTGCCCGCCCTCGGGCATCAGAAGGGGCTTCGCGCAGCCGAAGGGGCGATATTCGGCCATGAATCCGTCATCGATACCGTAGTAGATGCTGTTGTCGTTCAGATGGCCGGGGTCGCCCCGCAGCCAGAAGCCGCAAACATGCCCGGCGAAATCGGTGCTGAACCATTCGATGACCGCCTTCGGCCCGCGCCGCATGCTCCCGTCGAGCAAAGTTAGCGTCGTATCTTCGAGCAACTGTGCTTCGGCATCGGCGAAACGGCGCTCCATGATTGCCCGCATGAACTGGCGAACCTGAATCGACGACGGCAGATCCTCGATGCGCGGCGCGCGCTCGGTCGGCGGCGGTGGCGGCAAGGGGGGTGACGTGGCGGCAGGCGCCGCGAGCAGTGACAGCAGGGCCGTGATGCGGATCAAGCAAAAGCCCCGACGCTTTCGATGAACTTGATCACCGAAATCGGCTTCGACACATAGGCTTCGGCCCCCGCGGCCTTGATCTGCTCCTCGTCGCCCTTCCCCGCATAGGCGGTTACCGCCATGATCGGCACCGCGCGCAGCGTCAGGTCGGCCTTCATCTGGCCGATCAGCTCGAGCCCGCTGACATGCGGCAGCTGGATATCCATGATGATCAGGTCGGGCGTGATCTCGCGCGCCCTCGCCAGCGCGTCGCGCCCGTCGCGCACCGGGTGCGCGCTATAACCATGGGCGTTCAGGAGGTCGCAGAACAGACGCAGGTTGAGTTCGTTATCCTCGACGACCAGGATGGTCTTGCCCATGTGCGTTCCGTTCCCCACCTTGCGTGCGCGGCCCGTTTAGGCGAATCGGCCGCACGACACAATTGCATCGCGATGAAGGGGATCAGGACTTGCACGATGGCGATGCCGCGCTGGCGCTTCAGGCGCTCGGCTGGATATTGAGCGACGAACCGCGCGCCGAACGGCTGCTCGCGCTGACCGGACTCGCACCGGAAAAACTGCGCGCCTCGCTCGGCGAGCAGGCGACGCTCGCGGCGATCCTGACTTTCCTCACGGGCCACGAAAACGACCTTGTCGCCTGCGCCGATGCGTTGCAGGTGCCGCCCGCGAGCATCGCCGCCGCAGCCCACAGACTCGAAGGAACGATCGCATGAACCGCCCGCTCGTCATCACCGATTGCGACGAGGTGCTGATGCACATGGTCGTGCCCTTTGCCGAATGGGTCGACGCCGAACATGGCGTGATCTTCCGCATCGAGGATGCAAGCTTTGCCAATGCGCTGAAGCGCAAGGAATGCGGCACGCCGCTCGAGGCGGCCGAAGTATGGCCTTTGCTCGACGGCTTCTTCCGGAAGGAAATGACGCGGCAATATCCGATCGCGGGAGCCCTGGCGGCGATGGCCGCGATCGGCGCCGAAGCCGATATCGTCGTCCTCACCAACGTCGGCCCCGAGCATCAGCAGGCGCGGATCGACCAGCTCGCGCTGCATGATTTCCACGCGCCGGTGATCGGAAGCCGCGGCGGCAAGGGCGAGCCGGTGCGCCGCCTGATCGAGGAATACAGACCCTCGGTCGCCGTCTTCATCGACGACCTCGCCGGGCATCACCAGTCGGTCGCGCACGAGGCGCCCGACGTGTGGCGGCTCCACCTCGTCGGCGAGCCGGCGATCGCGGGCAAGATTGCGCCGGCGAAATATGCCCATGCGCGAATCGACGATTGGAAAGAGGCGCAGCGCTGGATATTGGCGCGCCTCGCCGAAAATATTCCCGCCCCGGCTCCCGAGCCGGTTTAAGAAGGAACGACCCATGGATATTGCCGCCAAGATCGCCGAGCTCGGCCTCGACCTCCCCAAACCCGCCGCGCCGGTCGCGGCCTATGTGCCCGTCGTCGAGCAGGGGGGCATGCTCTATGTCAGCGGCCAGCTGCCGTTCCGCGACGGGCAGGTCGTGACCGGTCGCCTCGGCGACGATATGGACGTCGCCGGCGGACAGGACGCCGCGCAGCGCGTCGCGCTGATGCTCGTCGCGCAGATCGGGCAGGCGCTCGGCGGCGACTGGTCGCGCATCGAGCGCGTCGTGAAACTCGGCGTGTTCGTCAACAGCGCGCCAAGCTTCACCGATCAGGCGAAGGTTGCCAATGGCGCGTCGGAACTGTTCGAAACGCTGTTCGGCGAAGCGGGGCGCCACGCGCGCGCGGCGGTCGGCGTCGCGGTGCTGCCGCTCGGTGCGGCGGTCGAGGCCGACGCGATCGTCGCGGTGAAACCCGCCTGAGGACGCCTGTGGCCGAAGCCGACCCGCCCGCGCGAACGATTTCGCTCGGAACCGGCGTTGCCGCGATCGATGCGGCGGCGTGGGACGCGCTTCACGATGGCGGCAATCCGCTCGTCGGCCACGCCTTCCTGTCGCTGCTCGAACAGTCGGGCAGCGTCGGGCCGGGCACCGGCTGGCAGGCCGCGCCGTTGCTGGTCGAAGATGCGGGCGGCGCACTGGTCGCGGCCGCGCCGGCATATCTCAAGTCGCACAGCCAGGGCGAATATGTCTTCGACCATGCGTGGGCCGACGCCTGGGCGCGTGCAGGCGGCGATTATTATCCGAAGCTGCAGATCGCGGTGCCCTTCACGCCCGTGCCGGGGCCGCGCCTGCTGGCGAAGGACAATGGCGACGCACTGCTGCTGCTCCGCGCCGCCGAGGCGGTGGTGCGACAGAACGGCCTGTCGTCGGCGCATGCGACCTTTGTCGCGCCCGACCAGATGCCGCTATTCGAGGAAGCGGGCTGGCTCGTCCGCCGCGATATCCAGTTTCATTTCGCAAATGAGGGTTACGCCAGCTTCGACGATTTCCTCGCCACGCTGAACTCGCAGAAGCGCAAGCAATTGCGCAAGGAACGGCTGCGCGCGACCGGGGGCTTGCGGATCGAGGAGCTGACCGGTGCGGCCATCCGCCCCGAGCATTGGGATGCGATGTGGCTTTTCTATCAGGACACCGGCGCGCGCAAATGGGGGCATCCATACCTGACGCGCGAAGCCTTCGACCTGATGGGCGAACATATGGCGGAGCGGATCATCCTGCTCATCGCCTATGACGCCGATGAACGGCCGGTGGCCGGGGCGTTGCATTTCCTCGGCGCCGATACGCTTTATGGCCGTTATTGGGGTTGCCTCGCCGAGATCCCCTGTCTGCATTTCGAGCTATGCTATTACCGGGCGATCGACATTGCGATCGAGCGCGGCCTCACGCGCGTCGAGGCCGGTGCGCAGGGTGGCCACAAGCTGGCGCGCGGCTATGGCCCCGTCGCGACCTGGTCGGCGCATTTCATCGCCGATCCGGGATTTCGCCGTGCGGTCGCGGATTACCTCGAACAGGAACGCCGCGCCGAAGAGAGTGAGATGGAATGGCTGGAAGGGCACACGCCCTTCAAGCGGAAGGACTAGGCCGCGAAGCGGCGCGCGGCGGGACGGCGCGCGGTCTCGTCGAGCCAGGCGCGCGCCTGACGCTGCGCTTCGGCGATTTCGTCGCGCGACATTTCGTCCGACAGGTCGGCGCGGCACTGCTGACCTTCGATATTGCCGCCGAGCGCGGCAAGGTTGAACCATTTATGCGCCTGGATCAGGTCGACATCGACCCCGCCGGTGCCCGTCGAAAATGCGATGCCGAGATCGAAATAGGCATTGGCGTCGCCGCGCGCCGCGTCGAGCAGACGGCTCTCGAACAGATATTGGGCAGACTTCAGACTGTTCGCCATGATAACCCCCTTTGTCTCCACCCCACATGGAGACCTCGGGGCCAAATTTGCGATTTATGGTCAACAAAGCGTTAACGATGGTCCGGGTTTTTGTGGATATCGTTTGAAATGCCCGGAAATCAGCAGGTTTTCGCGTCAATCAGCCGACGGAAAGATTGTCGATCAAACGCGTTTTTCCGATCCGCGCCGCCGCCAGCAGCCGCGCGGGCTTTCGAAACGCACTCAATCTTTCAAGGCTGTCGGCATCGGCGAGCGCAACATAATCGACGCTGTCGAAGCCGCCCCTGACGATCGTCGCCTCGGCCCGGGCGAGCGTCTCGGTAACATCGGCGCCGCCCGCGATCGCCTTCGCCGCGGCCTTGAGCGCGCCGGGAAGGGCGGTTGCCGCCGCGCGCTGGTCCTTCGACAGATAGGCGTTGCGCGACGACAGCGCGAGGCCGTCGGCGTCGCGCGCAATCGGTGCGCCGAAAATGTCGATCGCAAAGTCGAGATCGCGGGCCATGCGCCGGATGATCGCGAGCTGCTGCCAGTCCTTTTCGCCGAAGATCGCGACGTCGGGGCGGACCTGGTTGAACAGTTTGGCGACGACGGTCGCGACGCCGTCGAAATGGCCGGGGCGTGCGGCACCGCAATAATCGGCACCGAGTTCGGCGACCTCGATATGCGTGCTGTGCCCGCCCGGATACATGGTCGCGACGTCGGGCGCCCAGAGCAGGCTCGTCCCTTCCTCGACGAGCATCGCGGCGTCGCGTGCCTCGTCGCGCGGATAGGCGTCGAAATCCTCATTGGGGCCGAATTGCGTCGGATTGACGAAGATCGACACGACCGCATGATCGGCGACACGCCTCGCCATGCGGACGAGCGAGAGGTGGCCGTCGTGCAGCGAACCCATCGTCGGGACCAGCGCGACGCTCTTCCCCCCCTGTTTCAGTGCCGTAACGGCACGGTGCAGCATCGCGATGTCACGGATGATTTGCACGGCTGGTCGCCCTCCGATATTGGCGCGACTATATCACTTCGCGCGACGGCCGCCCATGCCGTGCAAACAGGAAAATCGCAACGCTCATGACGAAGCCCGCACCGCACCGCATCATCTTTGCCAATGAAAAGGGCGGGACGGGCAAATCGACCTGCGCCGTGCATTTTGCGGTTGCGCTGGCGAGCCAGGGCTGGCGCGTCGCAGGGATCGACCTCGACCCGCGCCAGCGCACGTTCCACCGCTATCTCGAAAATCGCGAGCAGACCGCGAAGCGCCGCGAGATTGCACTGCCGACCCCGCAGTTCGAGGTGTTCACCGGATCGACGGTCGAGGAACTCGACGAACAGGTCGCGCGGCTTTCCGAAGGCGCAGACTATCTGATCGCCGACACGCCGGGCCGCGACGATCTCTTCGCGCGCCACCTTGCGACGAGCGCCGACACGCTCGTGACGCCGATCAACGACAGTTTCATCGACTTCGACCTGATCGGACAGGTCGATCCCGAATCCTTTCAGGTGACCCGGCCGAGCTTCTATTCCGAACTCATCTGGGACACGCGCAAGGCGCGCGCGAAGAGCGACGGGCGGACGATCGACTGGATCATCCTGCGCAACCGCCTCCAGCATGTCGACGCGCACAATATGCGCCGCGTCGGCGAGGCGCTGACCCAGCTGTCGCGCCGCGTCGGGTTCCGCGTCATCCCGGGGCTCGGCGAGCGCGTCATCTATCGCGAGCTTTTCCCGGCTGGCCTCACCCTGCTCGACAAGGCGCATCTCGGCGGCATGGGAATCGGCCACGTCGTCGCGCGGCAGGAACTCCGCGAGGCGATGGGTGGACTGAACCTCCCGGCGCGCGAGCGATTGCATCCGGACGGGGACCTGTTCGCCGCCGCCTGACCGAGTACTGGCCCCAACCCTTCTTCCCCCCTAGAGGATCAAAGATGACGCACAATTTCCACCCGACGATGCTGCGCGAATATGACATTCGTGGGGTCGTCGGCGACACGCTGTCCGACGCCGACGCCTATGCCATCGGCCGCAGCTTCGCGACGCTGATCCGCCGTGCGGGCGGCAAGCGCGTTGCCGTCGGTTACGACGGGCGCCTCTCGTCGCCGATGCTTGCCGACGCGCTGGTCGCCGGGATCAACGCGGCGGGCGCCGATGCGCTCAACGTCGGACTGGGGCCGACGCCGATGCTCTATTATGCCGCGTCAACCGAGGATGTGGACGGCGGCATACAGATAACCGGCAGCCACAATCCCCCCGACTATAATGGTTTCAAGATGGTGTTTCAGGGACGCCCCTTCTTCGGCGCCGATATTCAGCGGATCGGCGAAATGGCCGCCGCGGGCGACTGGGATGCGGGCGAAGGCTCGGTGGAGAGCATCGATATCGTCGACGCCTATGTCGACCGGCTGGTCGAGGGCTTCGCCGGCGGCGCCTTCCGCATCGGCTGGGATGCCGGCAACGGCGCCGCAGGCACCGTCGTCGAGAAGCTGACCGCGCGCCTGCCGGGCGAGCATCATCTGTTGTTCACCGACATCGACGGCCATTTCCCGAACCACCATCCCGATCCGACCGAGGAGAAGAATCTCGCCGATCTCAGGAAGCTCGTCGCGGAGAAGAGCCTCGATTTCGGCGTCGCATTCGATGGAGATGGCGACCGCATCGGCGCGATCGACGGCGAAGGCCGCGTGATCTGGGGCGACCAGCTCCTCCAGATCTATGCCGCCGCGGTGCTTCGGGACATGCCCGGTGCGACGGTCATCGCCGATGTGAAGGCGAGCCAGGCGCTGTTCGACCGCGTCGCCGAACTCGGCGGCCAGCCGCTGATGTGGAAGACCGGCCACAGTCTGATCAAGGCGAAGATGAAGGAAACCGCGAGCCCGCTCGCGGGCGAGATGAGCGGGCATATCTTCTTCGCCGACCGCTATTATGGATACGATGACGCGCCCTATGCCGCGGTGCGGCTGATCGAGGCGGCGACGAAGCTCGGGCAGAGCGTTACCGAATTGCGCGGCGGCATGGCGCCGATGGTCAACACCCCCGAAATGCGCTTCCAGGTCGACGAGAGCCGCAAGTTCGCCATTGTGGACGAAGTTCTCGACCGGCTCGCCGAATCGGGCGCGAAAGTCGACCGCACCGACGGCGCGCGCGTGCTCACCGATGACGGCTGGTGGCTGCTCCGCGCGTCGAACACGCAGGACGTTCTTGTCGCGCGCGCCGAGGCGAAGGACGAAGCCGCACTGGCGCGCCTGCTCGCCGCGATCGACGAGCAGCTCGCGCTGTCGGGAATCGTTCGCGGGCCGCAGGCGACGCATTGATCGCCGTTGCCCCCTCTCTTCGGGAGAGGGGCAACGGGTCGATGCAAAAATCTTGCCAGATTGACGTTCGCCGCGCGGCTGGGGTAACGCGCTCGGGGGGACTGGAACTGGAACCGACCGATCTATGACCGACGACGAATCCACTGCGGGCACGCTGACCGAAGGCGATCATGGCGTCACCGAGCACAAGGCGCATGTCCGCGAGGATGCCGCCGCGGGCAACGGGCTGGCGGTCATTTCGATCGCCAAAAGCTATGACAAGCGCGTCGTGCTGTCGGATGTCTCGCTGTCGGTCGGCAAGGGCGAGGTCGTCGGCCTGCTCGGCCCCAATGGCGCGGGCAAGACAACCTGCTTCTATTCGATCATGGGGCTGGTGAAGCCCGACGCCGGACGCATCATGCTCGACGGCGCCGACATTACCGCGCTGCCGATGTATCGCCGCGCGATCCTCGGTCTCGGCTATCTGCCCCAGGAAACCTCTATCTTTCGCGGGATGACCGTCGAGCAGAATATCGGCGCGGTGCTCGAACTCAGCGAACCCGACAGGATCGAGCGCGAGCGGCGGATGGAAGAGCTGCTCGACGAATTCGGCCTGACCCGGCTTCGCGATTCGGCGGCGATGGCGCTGTCGGGGGGCGAACGCCGCCGCGCCGAAATCGCGCGCGCGCTGGCCGCCAACCCCTCGATCATGCTGCTCGACGAGCCGTTCGCGGGTATCGATCCCTTGTCGATCAGTGACATCCGCGACCTCGTCGCGGACCTCAAGACCCGCGGCATCGGCGTGCTGATCACCGACCATAATGTGCGCGAGACGCTCGATCTCGTCGATCGCGCTTGCATCATCTACGACGGCAAGGTGCTGCTTGCCGGCTCACCGGCCGAACTCGTCGCCGACCCCGAGGTGCGCCGCCTCTATCTCGGCGAGGGTTTCTCCCTGTAGTGCGATGAGCCGCTGATGGCGTTGGGTCCGCGCCTCGATCTCCGCCAGTCGCAATCGCTGGTGATGACGCCGCAGCTGCAGCAGGCGATCAAGCTGCTGGCGCTGTCGAATCTCGAACTCGAAGCTTATCTGGCCGAGGCGCTCGAGGGCAATCCGCTGCTCGACACGGCTTCGGCCGACAGCGAGGGCAGCGGCGGCGACGAACCGGTCGGCGAGGCGGTCGCAGCCGAGGCCGCGTCGCTCGAGACCGATCAGGCGCTGTCGGCCGACGGCGGGAGCGAAAACGACCTCGACGTCGACTTCGCCGCCGAAAGCTTCCACCACGACAGCGCGAGCGACAATGTCGGCCTGTCGGGCGGCGGCGAGGATATCGATTTCGACAGCTTCGCCGAGCATGAGGGCACGCTCCACGACCATCTGCTCGCGCAGGTCGGCGAGCGGTTCGGAGGGATCGAGGCGATCGTCGCCGCGCAGCTCGTCGCGCTGATCGACGAGGCGGGCTATCTCCGCGCCGACCTTGCCGAGCTCGCGGCGCAGCTCGGCGTGCCGCTCGCACTGGTCGAGGAGATATTGGCGGGGATTCACTGCTTCGACCCGTCAGGGGTCGGCGCGCGCGATCTTGCCGAATGCATCGCGATCCAGGCGCGCGAGGCTGACCGCTACGATCCCGCGATGGCGACGATGATCGCGCACCTCGATCTCGTCGCGAAGGGCGCCTTTCCGCAGCTCAAGCGTATCTGCGGGGTCGACGACGAGGATCTCGCCGACATGATTCGCGAGCTGCGCGGCTATGATCCCAAACCGGGTCTCAAATTCGGCGGCGACGGGGCGCAGGCGGTCGTTCCCGACCTTTATATCCGCCAGACCGCGAAAGGCTGGGCGGTCGAGATCAACAGCGGCACGCTGCCGCGCCTGCTCGTCAATCGCCGCTATTACACCGAACTCGCGCAGGGCGCGGCGGCGAAGAGCAAGGCGTGGCTGTCCGAACAGCTCGCGGGCGCCAACTGGCTCGTGCGCGCGCTCGACCAGCGCCAGCGCACGATCGTCAAGGTCGCGAGCGAGATCGTCAAGCAGCAGGAAGGCTTTTTCCTGAATGGCGTCGCGCACATGCGCCCGCTGACGCTGCGGCAGGTCGCCGAGGCGATCGGCATGCACGAATCGACGGTGAGCCGCGTCACGAGCAACAAATATCTCTCCTGCGCGCGCGGGTTGTTCGAACTCAAATATTTCTTCTCGAGCGGCATTTCGGCGACCGAAGGCGACGGTGCGGTGTCGGCCGAGGCGGTGAAGAGCCGGATCAGGGCGATGATCGAGGCCGAGGACGCCAAGGCGATCCTGTCCGACGAGACGATCGCGCAGAAACTCTCGGCCGAGGGGCACGACATCGCGCGGCGCACGGTGGTCAAATATCGCGAGGCGATGGGCTATGGCTCGTCGGTGCAGCGGCGGCGGCAGAAGGCTTTGGCTGGATAATACCCCTCGTCACCCTCGAACGAGACGCGTGGCTCGTTCGACTTGATCCGGGGTCCATGACATCGCCGCGACGATGGATGCCCGATCAAGTCCGGCATGACGAAATTAGGGGAGTGAACCGGTTGACTTTTTGCCCGCTTCCCCATAGTTGCGCCGCTTCGCGTCAATACGCCAAGATTTACGGACAGAGATCATGAAGATTCGCAACAGCCTGAAGTCGCTGAAGGACCGCCACCGGGATAACCGCGTTATCCGCCGCCGTGGCCGCACCTATGTGATCAACAAGACCAACCGCCGCTTCAAGGCGCGCCAGGGCTGA
>Ga0209676_1000805_pt1 | contig 41142 bp, 36 predicted proteins | sample AraplaCvi_mLB_r2_FD_184282 | JGI IMG/M metagenome (GOLD analysis project Ga0209676, IMG submission 184282) | Arabidopsis root microbial communities from North Carolina, USA - plate scrape MF_Cvi_mLB_r2 (SPAdes) (version 2) | ecosystem: Host-associated > Plants > Roots > Endosphere | place: USA... | reverse complement strand
GCATCGAGCAGCGACGGCAGGGCGGCGGGGCTGGCGAAGCAATGTTCGACGAACCGCTCGATGCGCCGCAGGGCATGGGCCCGATCACGCTCGCCAAGGGTGTCATGGAAGAAGCCTGGCAGGATGTGCATTTCCTTGCGCGCACTGCCCAGGCGTTCGAAGAAGCGCTCCTGCGGCTGGCGTTCGACCACGAAGTCGGCACCGGACACCAGCAACTGGGTCGGCAGCTGGATGGCCTGGGCATCTGCGACCACGCGGTCGGCGGCTTCGTACAGGCCCAGCAGCATGGTTACCGAAATCGGTCGGCTGATCAGCGGGTCGGCCACGTACGACATGACCCGCTCGGGGTCGTGGGTAAGCAGGCGAGGCTTGACGTAGCTGTTGACGAAGAAATTGCCGCGCACGGCCTTCAGCAGCTTCAGGCCGGGGCGGGCGAACGGTACGTACAGCTTGACCTTGAACGCTGGCGAGGCCAGCACCAGGCAGCGTACCCTGGGCGCGTAGTCATGGGCCCAGGTGGCAATCAGTACGGCCCCGACGCTCTGTGCCAGCACCACCAGGTCCTGTTCGGCGATGCCGTGGCGGGCCTGGATATGCTCGATGAAGGTCTGCACATCGCGCACGCTGGTGGCGAACCCCGGGCTGTCGCCGCGGGCGCCCGGCGACTGGCCGTGGCCACGGGCATCCCAGGCGAAGAAGTCGTAGCCCGGCATGTCCAGCTCATCGGCCAGGTGGGCCATGCGCCCGCCATGTTCGTGGCCGCGGTGGAACATCACCACGGCCCGGCGTGGCTGGTGTTGGTTGCGGGTGGCAGGCCAGTGACGGTAGTGCAGCTCGACGCCGTCATGGGTGGAGAAGTGCTGCGTTTGCGCTTGGCGCATGGTCGACATCCTTTTACGACGGCGGTGGGCTCAGCGGGTTTCGGCCAGTCCCAAGCGAACCCGGTTGTAGAGGGTATAGAGCGAGAGTGCGAGGATGACCAGCAACAAGCCGTTGATCCAGGCACCGTTCAGCAGCCCGAAGGCGACACCCGTGCCCAGCACGCCGAAGGCGAAGGCCCGGTCGCTTTTGCCCATAGGGCCGTCATAGCGACGTGAGGCACCGGCCAGCGGGCCCATGACACCGGCGTATTCGCTGAAGGTGGCGCTGAGCACCACGAGTACGACCAAGGTTGGCGATACACCGGCCAGCAGGGCGAAGGGCAGGTACAGCGCGGCGTCGGCGATCACGTCGCACAGTTCGTTGAGGTAGGCGCCGAGGGTGGACTGCTGGCCGAATTCCCGGGCGAGCATACCGTCGACCGCGTTCAGCGCCATGCGCAGGAGCATCCAGATCGGCACCAGAATGAACAGCCAGGTGAGATGAGGCAGGCCGGCCAGCAGTAGACCTAGCAGGACGGATAGCAAGGCTGCGGCGACGGTGACCTGGTTGGCGGTGACGCCGCGGTCGTAGAGGCGCTGGACAGCAGGGCGGAGCAGGGCCTGGAAGCGCGGTTTGAGCTGGTAGATCGATGCCACTGGAAAGTCCTTTTCGGTGGGCGATGGGAGGATTGTGTGCGAGCGGCCGAAAAAATGCACTTACTGTGTGGGAGCGGCCTTGTGTCGCGAAAGGGCTGCGCAGCAGCCCCGGCAACTTTTGCTGCGAAGCTGAAAATCCGGGGCCGCTTCGCGACCCTTTCGCGACGCAAGGCCGCTCCCACATCGGGCATCCACTCCGTCAGCGGGTGAGGGCGTTCATCAACCCTGCGGCATACCCCGGCAATGCTGCAAAATCCCGTGCGCACACCAGCAACCGACGGTTGGCCCATGGTTCCGTCAGTGCCACCCAGTGCAACGGCAACACCTCCTGCCAACGCTTCACTGCCGCCAGCGGCACCACCCCCACCCCGGCCCCGCCCGCGACCATGCGGATCACCCCATCGAACCCCTCGGCCCGCACCCGAACCTGCATGCGCCGCCCTTCGCGCAGCGCCTGCTCTTCCAGGTACAACGCCAATGCACTACTGGCCCCCAGGCCGACGTAGCCATGGGCCAGGCTATCGATGAAGCTCGGTGCGATCTCGCTGGCCAACGGGTGGTGCAGCGGCGTTACCAGCACCAGCGGGTCGTCGCGAAACGGCCGGGTCTGCAGGTGCTCGCTGGGCGCGGCGGTGGACACGATGCCCAGGTCCGCCATGCCCCGGGTAATCGACTGCACGATGCGCAGGCTCGGCAACTCCTGCACATCCACGCTCACCCCGGGGTTTTCAGCCAGGTAGCCGGCCAGCAGTTCCGGCAGGTACTCCGTGAGCGCCGCCGTGTTGCACAGCAGGCGCACCTGGCCCTGCTGCCCTTGTGCGTACTGGCCCAGGTCGAACTGCAGGCGCTCGACCTGCTGCGTGATCAGCCGCGCATGCTGCAGCAGTGCCTGGCCGGCCGGGGTCGGTTGCACACCACGGCGGTTGCGTTCCAGCAAAGGGATGCCCAGCGATGCTTCCATGGCGCGGATGCGCGCGCTGGCTGCTGCCAGCGACAGATGGCTGCGGCTGGCGCCGGCGGTGATGTTGCCGCACTCCAGGGTGTGCTGGTACAGCCTGAGGTCGATCAGGTCGAAATGCATGTGGCTCTGTCCTGGCAAGAGTCTGGCTGAGTATATGGCAGATTTTCAGCCCGGCTGGCACACGCCATCATCGGCCCATGGATACCTTGCTCGCTTTCTACCAGAACCTTGGCCCAGCGTTGTCGCTGCTGGTGGTACTGACCTTCTTGCTGGCCGGCGCGGTGAAGGGGGTGATCGGCCTCGGCCTGCCGACCATTGCCATGGGGCTGCTGGGCCTGGCTATGCCACCGGCGCAGGCTGCGGCATTGCTGATCGTGCCTTCGACCCTGACCAATCTATGGCAGCTGGCCAGCGGCGGGCACCTGCGGCGGTTGCTGGCACGCCTGTGGCCAATGTTGGCCATGATCCTGGTCGGTACCTTGCTGGGCAGCGCCTGGCTGGGGATCAACAGCGGCCCGTGGGTCGTGCAGGCGCTGGGCGCGGCCTTGCTGGTGTATGCGCTGTACGGGCTGGTCGGCCCTGGCTTGCGCCTGGCGCCGGCGCGGGAGCGTTGGCTGGGGCCGCTTTGCGGGCTGGTTACGGGCGTGGTCACGGCGGCAACCGGGGTATTCGTGATACCCGCGGTGCCCTACCTGCAGAGCCTGGGTTTGAGCCGGGAGCAGATGATTCAGGCCCTGGGCCTGTCGTTCACGGTTTCTACCCTGGCCTTGGCCGTTGGCCTGGCCGGGCAGGATGCCCTGGGTGGCCAGGCACTGGGTGCCTCGCTGCTGATGCTGGCGCCGGCCTTGCTCGGCATGCTGGCTGGCCAGTGGCTGCGACAGCGCATCAGCGCGCTGCTGTTCAAACGGTGCTTCTTCATCGGCCTGGCCGCACTCGGCGGCCATTTGCTGATCAGCGGTTAGCGCTGGATGCGCTGAGCATGTCGATCATCTGGATGTCGAAATCGCGTTCCAGGTAATCCATGCGTTTTTCGAAGAACGCAGTCATGTGCGGCAGGGCCGAATGCACATCCAGCGCGGCCTTGTCGGCCCACACCTCGAAGAACACGAACAGGCTCGGGTCCTGCTTGTCGCGCAGCATGTGGTACTCGATGCAGCCCGGCTCCTGGCGGCTTGGCTCGACGTAGGCGCGGAACAGGGTTTCGAACGCTTCGGCCATTTCCGGGCGGGTCTTGGCTTTGAGGATGAAGGCGTACTGCTCACTCATGGATCGCTACTCGGGTGATGGGAGGTCATGCGATTCTAGTGCAATAATGGGTTGTTTATTCGTGACTTCAGATCAATTGTATTTTGCCCCTGCCTGGCTGTATCCCACGCCCGCGAGCCCTTAACCTGCCGGCCTGAATTTTCCGCGAGGCCCGCATGAAGAAGATCCTTTTGCTCAACGGTGGTAAACAGTTCGCTCACTCCGAGGGTCGCCTCAACGCGACCTTGCACGAAGCGGCCATCGCCCATCTGGACCGGGCCGGTTTCGATGTGCGCCAAACCTTCATTGACGGCGGCTATGACGCCCGGGAAGAAGTGGAGAAATTCCTTTGGGCCGATGTGGTGATCTACCAGATGCCAGGCTGGTGGATGGGCGCGCCATGGACCGTGAAGAAGTATGTCGACGAGGTGTTCACTGCTGGCCACGGCAGCCTGTATGCCAACGACGGCCGTACCCGTGCGGACCACTCGCAGAAGTACGGCAGCGGTGGTTTGGTGCACGGCAAGCAGTACATGCTTTCGCTGACCTGGAATGCACCGCAGCAGGCGTTCGACGACCCGAGCGATTTCTTCGAAGGCAAGGGGGTGGACGCGGTGTACTTCCCGTTCCACAAGGCCAACCAGTTCCTCGGTATGACCGGGCTGCCGACCTTTTTGGCGGTGGATGTGATGAAGCGGCCGGATGTGCCGGCTGCTCTGGCGGCCTATGAGGCGCATCTGGACAAGGTATTCGGCAAGGCACAGTAAGGTTTTCTCTGTGCCGGCCTCTTCGCGGGCTTGCCCGCTCCCACAGGTACGCCACAGTCCTTGAAATCTGTGTGATCCCTGTGGGAGCGGGCAAGCCCGCGAAGAGGCCAGCACAGGCACCGCTGGACTTGGCCTCGACAAGCGGCTATCTAATCCCTGCACAGACCTACCACAGGCGCAGATGTGAAAACCCGATCCGAAGAACTCCAGGTATTCGTCGCCGTCATCGACTGCGGCTCGATCTCCGCTGCTGCCGAGCAGATGGGCCAGACCCCGTCCGCCGTCAGCCGTACCTTGTCGCGCCTGGAGGGCAAGCTGGGCACCACGCTGGTCAACCGCACCACCCGGCGCATGGACCTGACCGAGGAGGGCCGCTTCTTCCTCGAACGCGCGCGGTTGATCCTGGAGCAGATGGACGAGATGGAAGAGCGCCTGTCGATGAACCGCCAGACCCCCACCGGGCGCCTGCGCATCAACGCCGCCGCGCCGTTCATGCTGCATGCCATCCTGCCGTGGATCGGCGAGTTCCGCCGCCAGTACCCTGGCATCGAACTGGAACTCAACACCGACGACCTGATCATCGACCTGCTGGAGCAGAGCACCGATGTGGCGATCCGCATCGGTGAACTGGCCGACTCCAGCCTGCACGCGCGCAGCCTGGGGTGCAGCCCGGTACAGGTGCTGGCCAGCCCGGCCTACCTCGAGCAGCACGGCACGCCGCAGCGGGTCGAGGACCTGGCCAACCACTGCCTGCTCGGCTTCAGCCAGCCCGAATCGCTCAACCACTGGCCACTGCGCCATGCCCAGGGTGACCGCTGGACCATCCGCCCGTCGCTGATCGCCTCCAGCGGCGAGACCTTGCGCCAACTGGCGCTGGCCGGCGAGGGCATCGTCAGCCTGTCGCACTTCATGACCCACGAGGACATCCGCAACGGTCGCCTGCAGGTTGTGCTGAGCGAGGCCAACAACGGCTACCGCCAGCCGATCCATGCGGTGTACTACCGCAACACCCAGCTGGCGCTGCGTATTCAGTGCTTCCTCGATTTCATCCAGCGCAAGCTGGCGATGTACGCCAGCTGAGTTGCCTGAATGCGACAGAGCCTGTCCACAGGCGGCGAAACTTCCTGTGTTTGATTGCACAGTCGGAATGCTTCGGCCTTACTGACTGATCAACAAAAACAACACCAAGGAAGTGTCATGCGTATTGTACCGTTCCAGTACCTGGCTCTTGCAGCCGCGATCCTGAGCTGTTCCTCGGTTCATGCCGCCAACCTTGAGGGCGGCGCAGTGGCCGCACCTGATCAATATGGTGCACAGGTGGCCGCCGACATCCTCAAGAAAGGCGGTAATGCGGTGGATGCGGCAGTGGCCACGGCCTTCACCCTGGCAGTGACTTACCCCGAGGCTGGCAACATCGGCGGTGGCGGGTTCATGACCCTGTTCATCGACGGCAAACCCTACTTCCTCGACTACCGCGAAGTCGCCCCCAAGGCCGCCACGCGCACCATGTACCTGGACGAAAAGGGTGAGGTCATCGAGAACCTCAGCCTGGTAGGGGCACGCGCTGCTGGCGTACCGGGCACGGTGATGGGGTTGTGGGAGGCGCACCAGAAGTTCGGCAAGCTGCCCTGGAGCGAACTGCTGACCCCGGCCATCGGCTATGCGAAAAACGGCTTCAAGGTGGCGGCAAAGCAGTACCAGTACCGCAACGATGCCCAGGGCATGTTCAAGACCGCGACCAACTTCAACGACTACTTCGGCAACATGAAGGTCGGCGAGCTGTTCAAGCAACCGGAAATGGCCCAGACCCTGGAGCGCATTGCCGACAAGGGCGTGAGCGAGTTCTACCAGGGCAAGACCGCCGACCTGCTGGTGGCGCAGATGCAGGCCGACAAGGGCCTGATCACCAAACAGGATCTCAAGGACTACCAGGCCGTATGGCGTGAGCCGATGGCCGTGAGCTGGCGTGGCAACGTGGTCTACACCGCGCCACCGCCAAGCTCTGGTGGTGTCGCCCTGGCCCAGCTGCTGGGCATCAAGGAAAACCGCGCGGCAGACTTCAAGGGCGTGGCGCACAACTCGGCGCAGTACATACACCTGTTGGCCGAGATCGAGAAGCGCGTGTTCGCCGACCGCGCCGACTACCTTGGTGACCCGGCCTTCACCAAAGTGCCGGTGGATCAGCTGGTGGCCAAGGACTACCTGGCCAAGCGCGCCGCGCAGGTCAACCCGAAGGCCATTTCCGCCACCGACCAGGTCAAGCCTGGCCTGGAACCGCACCAGACCACGCATTTCTCGATCGTCGACAAGCAGGGCAACGCGGTCAGCAACACCTACACCCTCAACCTTGATTACGGCAGTGGCGTGGTGGTGAAAGGTGCCGGCTTCCTGCTCAACGACGAGATGGACGATTTCAGCGCCAAGCCGGGGGCGGCGAATGCCTTTGGCGTGGTGGGGGGGGATGCCAACGCCATCGCGCCGGGCAAGCGCATGTTGTCGTCCATGAGCCCCAGCCTGATGACCCGCGATGGCAAGGTCGAGCTGGTCATCGGTACCCCGGGCGGCTCGCGGATCTTTACCTCGATCTTCCAGGTGATGAACAACCTGTACGATTACGGCATGCCGCTGGACAAGGCAGTGGCGGCGCAGCGCGTGCACCATCAGTTGCTGCCCAAGGACACCATCTACTTCGACAGCTATGCGCCGCTGACCGGGCCGGTGGCCGATGAACTGAAGAAGATGGGGTATGTGCTGGAGGACCAGGGCTGGGAGATGGGCGACATCCAGGCGATCCGGGTGGACGGGACGAAGCTTGAGACCGCTTCGGATCCGCGTGGGCGTGGTGTGGGGATGATCGTCAAGTAATACCTGCCAGAATGCTGGGAGGGCTTTGCCCTCCTATCGCGACACAAGGCCGCTCCCACGAAGACCTGCGTACGCCGATCAATGTGGGAGCGGCCTTGTGTCGCGATGGGCCGCAAAGCGGCCCCGGATTCCAGGATCAGACGCGGAACTGGCTGACCAGCGTCTGCAACTGCCCGCCAAGGCGCGCCAGCTCCACGCTGGACGCCGCCGTCTCGTCACTGGCCGCCGCCGTCTGCTCCGACACATCGCGCACATTCAGGATGCTGCGGCTGATCTCCTCCGCCACCGCACTCTGCTGTTCCGCCGCTGCGGCAATCTGCTGGTTCATCGACTGGATGCTCGACACCGTGCTGGTGATGCTTTCCAGCGAAGCCCCGGCCTTGCGCGCCAGCTCGACGCTGCTGTCGGTCAGGGTACGGCTGCCGTGCATGGCCGCAGCCACTTGCTGGGTCCCGTGCTGCAGGCTGGCGATCAGCTCTTCGATCTCCTCGGTGGACTTCTGTGTGCGCTGGGCCAGGCCGCGCACTTCGTCGGCAACCACGGCAAAGCCACGACCGGCCTCGCCGGCACGCGCCGCCTCGATTGCTGCGTTCAGTGCCAGCAAGTTGGTCTGTTCAGCCACCGACTTGATCACATCCATCACGCTGCCGATCTTCTGGCTTTCCTGCTGCAGCAGGTTCATGGCCTCGGTGGAGCGGTGCATGTCCTCGGCCAGGCGCTCGATCTGGCCAATGGCTTCGCCTACCACACGGTCGCCGGCACGGGCTTCGTCATCGGCACCGGTGGCGGCATGCGAGGCCTGTTCGGCATTGCGCGCCACTTCCTGAACGGTAGCGGCCATTTCGTGCATGGCGGTGGCTACCTGGTCGGTCTCGACCTTCTGGCTGTTGGCGCCGGCGCTGGTCTGCTCGGTCACCGCCGACAGTTCCTCGGCAGCACTGGCGATCTGGGTGACGCCGTCGCGGATGCCGCTGATCAGCTCGCGCAATGTGGTGCCCATGCGGGCAATGCCTTGTTGCAGCACGCCCAGTTCGTCGCGACGGGTGACGCGCAGGTGCTGGGTGAGGTCGCCGCTGGCGATCTTTTCCACTGCCGCCAGGGTGTCGCGCAGCGGGCGGGTGATCTGCCGGGTGATCAGCACTGCCGCCAGCACGCCGACCAGCAGCGCCAGCAGCGTGGCGATGGTCTGCAGGCTGCGGGCCTGGGTGCTCTCGATGTCACGGCGCTGCAGCTGGATCTGGTACAGCGCGTCGCTGCGCTTGACGATGTCGGCACCCTGCACGGTCATTTCGGCGCGCGCAGTGTTGATGTTGGCGACGGCATCGCGGAACTGGCGCACGGCGTCACGGTAGGCCAGCACCGAGCCTTCGAACTGTTGCACGCGCGTGTCTTCGGCGGGCAGCTGGCGCTTGAGGTTGTCGATTTCGGCCAGGGCGGTGTCCAGCTGGCGCAGGGCGGCCTGCTCGTTGGCGGTGGTGTTGTCGGCAATGTAGCCACGTACATCGATGCGCACCTGCAGCAATTGCTGGCGAGCCTTGCTGACCAGCTGGTACTGGGCCAGGCGCACGCTGTCGGCCTCGGGGCGTGCCATCACTTCCTGGCTGAGGGCGTCCATGGCCTGGTCGGCCTTGCTGGCCGAGCCGTCCATGGCCGCGCGCGCGGTGCGGGTGGCGTCGTAGCCCTGGCGCATCTTGTTCAGCGACACCTTGTAGGCGCTGATGGTCTCGCCCAGTTCACCCAGCAGCTTGATGTTTTCCGGGCTCTTGAAGGTGCTGGCCAGGTAGGCCTGCTGCTTGCTGAAGGCGTCCAGCTTGGTCTGAGTGTTGGCAGCGGCGGCATCGTCGCCGTTGGCGATCATGTACTGCAGGCGCGCAATGCGCAGGTCGGTCAGGTCCTTGTTGAGCTGGCCGATATCGCCCATCCAGTTACTGCGGTCGATGAGGCTACCGAGGCTGGTCCAGCCGGTCAGGGCCAGCAGGCCGGTGAGGATCAGTACCAGGCCGAAGCCCAGGCCGAGTTTAAGGTTGACGCTGATGTTGGCGAACCAGGTGTTCATGCACGCTCTCCAGAAGTTTTTCGCTCGCTTGATCGACGATCGCCAGGCGTTGTTGTTCTGGATGCCTGCTGATTCGTGCAGGGGTTATCGGCAGTGATGGGAGAAGCTGAAACGCTTTTTCAGCAAAAAAGCAGAATTGAGGGAGCAAGTGTCTTGCTCAGAATCTAAAAGCTGGCGCAGTCCTTGTGGGAGCGGGCGTGCCCGCGAACACCGCGGAGCCGGTGCCATCCACCGCGCTGGATTCTTCGCGGGCATGCCCGCTCCCACAGGGATTGCGTCGGCTGTGGCGGCTATTCAAAGGTTGCGCGCACTGAAGGTATCGCAGCGGTTCACCTCACCCTCGGCAAACCCGGCCTTGAACCAGCGCACCCGCTGCGCCGAGGTGCCGTGGGTGAACGAGTCTGGTACCACGCGACCGCGGCCCTGCTGCTGCAGGCGGTCATCGCCAATGGCATTGGCCGCATTCAGCGCCTCTTCGACGTCACCTGGCTCCAGCCAGTTCAGGCGCTTCTGCGCCTGGTAGGCCCATACCCCGGCCAGGCAGTCGGCCTGCAGCTCCTGGCGCACCAGCAGGCCATTGTCGCCTTCCATGCGCTGGCCACTGCGGCGCGCGGCATCGACCTTGGCCGACACGCCCAGCAGGGTCTGCACGTGATGGCCGATTTCATGGGCGATCACGTAGGCCTGGGCAAAGTCGCCGGCGGCGGCGAAGCGGGTTTCCATTTCGCGGAAGAATGACATGTCCAGGTAGACCCGCTGGTCGGCCGGGCAATAGAACGGCCCCACCGCCGCCGAAGCAAAGCCGCAGGCCGAATTGACCTGGCCGCTGAACAACACCAGTTTGGGGTCGCGGTACTGCTTGCCGCCTTCGGCGAACAGGGCTTTCCAGGTGTCTTCGGTGTCGCCCAGGATCGAGGCGACGAATTCGGCCTGCTGGTCGTTGGCCGGCGGGGCCTTGCCGCCCACGCTGCTGGGCGCCTGCTGTTGTTGCTGTTCCATCTGGCCGGCGAGCTGGCCAAGAATCTGCAACGGGTCCTGGCCGGTGAGCCAGCCGATGCCGACGATCAGCAGCACCGCACCAAGCCCCAGCCCCTTGCCGCCGCCGAAGCGCATGCCGCCACCACCACCTTCGCCTCGGGCATCGACCACATTGTCGCTGCGTCGGCCTTTTCGCCAATCCATGAATGCTCTCCGGAGCGTGAAACAAAAAGACAAGATTAGTCCACGTCTGCGGCGAATGTCAGGCCAAGGTGTTTATCCATAACCAGATGGTTATGTTTGGAACGCCTGATTTCAATATTCATCGTCCCCCTACCTGTCCGAAACTTCATGTGGGAGCGGGCTTGCCCGCGGCAGGGTTTCGAAGAAGCCCCCCTCGCATTTTCATAATTCCAAGAGAGGAAACCGGCATGCCCGCCCAGGACAACAGCCGCTTCGTGATCCGTGATCGCAACTGGCACCCTAAAGCCCTTACGCCTGACTACAAGACGTCCATTGCCCGCTCGCCACGCCAGGCACTGGTCAGCATCCCGCAGTCGATCAGCGAAACCACTGGCCCGGACTTTTCCCACCTGGGTTTCGGTGCCCACGACCATGACCTGCTGCTGAACTTCAACAACGGTGGCTTGCCGATCGGCGAGCGCATCATCGTTGCCGGCCGTGTGGTCGACCAGTACGGCAAGCCTGTGCCGAACACCCTGGTGGAGATGTGGCAGGCCAACGCGGGCGGGCGCTACCGTCACAAGAACGACCGCTATCTGGCACCGCTGGATCCGAACTTCGGTGGCGTCGGCCGCTGCCTGACCGACCGTGACGGCTACTACAGCTTCCGCACCATCAAGCCGGGCCCGTACCCATGGCGCAACGGCCCGAATGACTGGCGCCCGGCGCACATCCACTTCGCCATCAGCGGCCCGTCGATCGCCACCAAGCTGATCACCCAGCTGTACTTCGAGGGTGACCCGCTGATCCCGATGTGCCCGATCGTCAAGTCGATCGCCAACCCGCAAGCCGTGCAGCAGTTGATCGCCAAGCTCGACATGAGCAACGCCAACCCGATGGACTGCCTGGCCTACCGCTTCGACATCGTGCTGCGCGGCCAGCGCAAGACCCACTTCGAAAACTGCTGAGGACCCCGCCATGCCAATCGAACTGCTGCCGGAAACCCCTTCGCAGACTGCCGGCCCCTACGTGCACATCGGCCTGGCCCTGGAAGCGGCCGGCAACCCCACCCGCGACCAGGAAATCTGGAACCGCCTGGCCAGGCCAGACGCGCCAGGCGAGCACATTCTGCTGATCGGCCAGGTGTATGACGGTAACGGCCACCTGGTGCGCGACTCGTTCCTGGAAGTGTGGCAAGCCGATGCCAATGGCGAGTACCAGGATGCCTACAACCTGGAAAACGCCTTCAACAGCTTCGGCCGCACCGCCACCACCTTCGATGCCGGCGAATGGACCCTGCACACGGTCAAGCCGGGTGTGGTGAACAACGCTGCAGGCGTGCCGATGGCACCGCACATCAACATCAGCCTGTTTGCCCGGGGGATCAACATCCACCTGCACACGCGGCTGTATTTCGATGACGAGGCCGAGGCCAATGCCAAGTGCCCGGTGCTCAATCTGATCGAGCAGCCGCAACGGCGCGAGACCCTGGTGGCCAAGCGTTGCGAGGTGGACGGGAAGACGGCGTATCGCTTCGATATCCGTATTCAGGGGGAAGGGGAGACGGTGTTCTTCGACTTCTGAGTAAAGCCTTTGGGGCTGCTTTGCAGCCCATCGCGACACAAGGCCGCTCCCACATTGATCGGTGTACGCAGGTCTTTGTGGGAGCGGCCTTGTGTCGCGAAAGGGCCGCAAAGCGGCCCCGGCAATCTACCGGTCAGCGCCGAACCAGCAGCACCCCGCTCTCCATATGGTGGGTATACGGGAACTGGTCAAACAACGCACACCGCTCGACGCGGTGAGTGTCCTGCAGCTGGGCAATGTTCGCCGCCAGCGTCTCCGGGTTGCACGAGATGTACAGGATCCGCTCGAAACGCCGGGTCAGCTCGCAGGTATCCGGGTCCATGCCCGCCCGCGGTGGGTCGACGAACACCGTACCGAACGCGTAGCTCTTCAGGTCGATGCCTTCCAGCCGGCGGAACGGCCGCACCTCATTCAGCGCCTGGGTCAGCTCTTCTGCCGACAGGCGCACCAGCCGCACGTTATCCACAGCGTTCTCGTCGAGGTTGCTCAGCGCGGCATTGACCGATGTCTTGCTGATCTCGGTGGCCAGCACCTTGCGCACGCGAGTGGCCAGCGGCAGGGTGAAGTTGCCGTTGCCGCAGTACAGCTCCAGCAGGTCGTCGTCGCGCTCGCCGATGGCCTCGAAGGCCCAGCTCAGCATCTTCTGGTTCACCGCGCCGTTGGGCTGGGTGAACGCGCCTTCCGGCTGGCGGTAGCTGAACACGCGGCCGGCGACGTCGAGTTTTTCCACCGCGTAGTCGCGGCCGATCACCACGCGCTTGCCCTTGGAGCGGCCAATGATGCTCACGCCCAGATCTTCGGCCAGTTGCCGTGCGGCTACTTCCCAGGCCTCGTCCAGCGGGCGGTGGTAGCACAGGGTGACCATGGCATCGCCGGCCAGGGTGGTGAGGAACTCCACCTGGAACAGGCGGTTGCCCAGTTCCTCGCTGGCCTGCCAGGCGGCTTTCAGGCGTGGCATCAGTGCATTGATGCGCTGGCTGGCGATGGGGAAGTCGTCGATCAGGATCGCCTTGTGCTTCTCGCCCGGGGCGAACATGGCGTAGTGACGCTGGCCATCCTCGCGCCACAGGCGGAACTCGGCGCGCAGGCGGTAGTGCTCGCGCGGCGAGTCGAAAACAGCCGGCTCCGGCGCGCCGAACGGCGCCAGCAGCTCGCGCAGCCGGGCCACCTTGGCGTCCAGCTGGGTGGTGTAGGAGGAGGGGTCGAAAGCAGCACTCATGCGTTGAACCAGCCCAGCTTGATGACGAACAGGATGGAAAGGATCACCAGGGCCGGGTTCAGGTCGCGGTGGCGACCGGAGATCAGCTTGACGGCGGTCCAGGAAATGAAACCGAAGGCGATGCCGTTGGCGATCGAGTAGGTCAGCGGCATGGCCAGGGCGGTCACCACCACCGGTGCGGCTTCGGTGACGTCGTCCCAGTTTATTTCCGCCAGGCCCGAGGCCATCAGCACCGCGACGAACAGCAGCGCCGGAGCCGTGGCGAAGGCCGGCACGCTACCGGCCAGCGGAGCGAAGAACAGTGCCAGCAGGAACAGCACGGCGACCACGATGGCGGTCAGGCCGGTGCGGCCACCGGCGCTCACGCCCGCGGCGGATTCGATGTAGCTGGTGGTGGTCGAGGTGCCCAGCAGGGAGCCGGCCATGGCGGCGGTGCTGTCGGCAATCAGGGCACGGCCCATCTTCGGCATGTGCCCGTCCTTGCCCATCAGCCCGGCGCGCTTGGCCACGCCGATCAGGGTGCCGGAGTTGTCGAACAGGTCGACGAACAGGAAGGCGAAGATCACGCTGACCAGGCCTACGTCCAGCGCGCCGGCGATGTCCAGTTGCAGGAAGGTCGGGGCCAGTGATGGCGGCATCGAGACCACGCCGCCGAAGGGTGTCACGCCCATCAGGATCGAGGCGATGGTCACGGCAAGAATGCCGATCAGCACCGCACCGCGCACTTTCAGCGACTCCAGGCCGACAATCAGGAAGAAGCCCAGGGTAGCGAGGATCGGTGCTGGCTGCTTGAGGTCGCCCAGGCCCACCAGGGTGGCCGGGTTATCGACGACGATGCCGGCGTTATGCAGGGCGATCAGCGCCAGGAACAGGCCGATACCGGCGGCAATGGCCGAACGCAGCGGCAGCGGGATGCTGTTCACGATCCACTCGCGGATGCGGAAGATCGACAACAGGAAGAACATCACCGCCGAAAGGAACACCGCGCCCAGTGCCACCTGCCAGGTGTGGCCCATGTGCAGCACCACGGTGTAGGTGAAGAACGCGTTCAGCCCCATGCCCGGCGCCAGGGCGATCGGGTAGTTGGCGATCAGGCCCATGGTCACCGAGCCGATGGCCGCGGCCAGGCAGGTGGCGACGAAGATCGCGCCCTTGTCCATGCCGGTCTCGCCGAGGATGCTCGGGTTGACGAACAGGATGTAGGCCATGGCCAGGAAGGTAGTGACGCCCGCGAGAATCTCGGTACGCACATTGGTGTTGTGTGCTTTCAGTTGAAACAGCCTTTCCAGCATGCCCGCTCCCCAAGGCGCTCCCGGCGCCATGAATGTATCGACCCCATCAGCAAAGCACAGACCGTACCGGTTGCCGTGGTTTTGTGTGGGGCGGAAAAAAGCCGCGCATCATACCAGCATGCTTGGCGGGGGCCTATGGCCGTTGGGGAATGGTAATTTTTTCCCTGTGCCGGCCTCTTCGCGGGCTTGCCCGCTCCCACAGGTACCGCGCAGTGCCTTAGGGCGGCGCGGTCCTTGTGGGAGCGGGCAAGCCCGCGAAGAGGCCGGCACAGGCGAGCGATCAACCGTTATGCAACCGGTCCCGCCTGGCCAGTGTCGGGAACAGCTTTATCCACACCCCAGTCACCAGCAAAGTGCCCACCCCGCCCAGCACCACCGCCGGCACTGTGCCAAACCAGTGCGCGGTCACCCCCGATTCGAACTCGCCGAGCTGGTTCGAGGCACCAATGAACAAGCCGTTCACCGCGCTCACCCGCCCGCGCATTTCATCCGGTGTCTCCAGTTGCACGAAGGCGCCGCGGATGACCATGCTGATCATGTCCGCCGCACCCAGCACCACCAGCACTGCCAGGGAGAACCAGAACGAGGTCGACAGGCCAAAGGCGATGGTCGCCACGCCGAACACCCCCACGGCGGTGAACATGGTCCGCCCCACGTTGCGCTCGAACGGGAAGCGCGCCAGCCACAGCGACATCAGCAACGCTCCCACCGCTGGCGCCGAGCGCAGCAGGCCGAGGCCCAGCGGGCCGGTCAGCAGGATGTCCTTGGCGAACACCGGCAGCAGCGCGGTGGCGCCGCCCAGCAGCACGGCGAACAGGTCCAGCGAGATGGCGCCGAGGATGTCGGGCCGGCTGCGGATGAAGCGGATACCGGCCAGCAGCGATTCGATGCTGGCGCGCCCGCGCTGGGCCACCTGGCCGCGCGCCTGCAGGCTCAGGGTGAGCACGCAGGCGATGGCGTACAGGGCTACGGTGGGTCCGTATACCCAGATGCTGCCGAAGGCATACAGGAAACCGCCCACCGCCGGCGCCACGATGGTTGCTGCCTGGGTGGCCGAGGCCGAGGCCGCCACCGCGCGTGGGAACAGCCCGGCCGGTACCACGTTGGGCAGCAGCGCCTGGGTCGCCGGCATTTCGAACGAACGTGTGGCGCCGAGCAGGAAGGCGAGGGCGAAGATCAACTCGCGGGTGACGTTGTCGGTGGCACTGCCCAGCGCCAGTGCCAGGGCTATCAGCCCCTGCAGGCTCTGGCACAGCGCGGCGACCTTGCGCCGGTCATAGCGGTCGGCGACATGCCCGGTATGCAGCATGAACAGCACCCGTGGGGCGAACTCGACCAGGCCGACCAGCCCCAGGTCCAGCACATTGCCGGTCAACTGGTAGAGGTGCCAGCCGATGGCCACGGTGAGCATCTGGAAGCCGCTGGCGGTGAATACACGGGCCAGCCAGAAGGCCAGGAAGGGACGATGGTGGCGCAACAACTGCGGTGCGGAATCGGACATCGGAAATCAGCGGCCTCGGCGCAGTAGAGGGGGGCGCAGCGTATCATCTGTTTGTAACAAACAGTTACTGTTTGCCGGGGTCTGCACTTTTTCACGGGTCATGAAAGGGGGTGGGGCAACCGGTCACGCGGCAATCAACCACACGGCCCGTCTGGCCATTCAGGACTATGCTTCCTAGCAATCGTTGATCTGGATCAATCGTTCCAGATGTAACGATCGGGCCCTTGGGCCGAAATCCCTGCGATCGAACAGAACAATTCCAACGCGCCGCACTCGACTACCGTGGGGGCAGTGGGCGATTGGGCCAGCGGCCCGAACGCCGGATTATCTGAAGAGGAAGCACCATGTTCGGAATAGAGGCCTTAGAGCTCGCCCGAATGCAGTTTGCCTTTACCGTGTCGTTCCATATCCTGTTCCCGGCCATCACCATCGGCCTGGCCAGCTACCTGGCCGTTCTTGAAGGCCTCTGGCTGCGGACCAACAACCAGGTCTACCGAGACCTTTATCACTTCTGGTCGAAAATCTTCGCCGTCAACTTCGGCATGGGCGTGGTTTCCGGCCTGGTCATGGCCTATCAGTTCGGCACCAACTGGAGCCGCTTCTCCGACTTCGCCGGCGCCATTACCGGCCCGTTGCTCACCTACGAGGTGCTGACGGCGTTCTTCCTCGAGGCTGGCTTCCTGGGGGTCATGCTGTTTGGCTGGAACCGTGTCGGCCGTGGCCTGCACTTCTTCTCCACGGTGATGGTGGCACTCGGCACCCTGGTCTCGACCTTCTGGATCCTTGCCTCCAACAGTTGGATGCAGACCCCGCAAGGCCACGAGATCATCGATGGCCGGGTGGTGCCGGTGGACTGGTTTGCAGTGGTGTTCAACCCCTCGTTCCCCTACCGCCTGATGCACATGGCCACCGCCGCGTTCGTTGCCACCGCGTTCTTCGTCGGTGCCTCGGCGGCCTGGCACCTGCTGCGCGGGCGTGACAACCCGGCGGTGCGCAAGATGCTGTCGATGGCAATGTGGATGGCGCTGGTCGTCGCGCCGATCCAGGCGGTGATCGGTGACTTCCATGGCCTCAACACGCTCAAGCACCAGCCGGTGAAAATCGCCGCGATCGAAGGCCACTGGGAGAACGTGCCCGGCGAGCCGACCCCGCTGATCCTGTTCGGCATCCCCGACATGCAGGCCGAAACCACCCGCTTCAAGCTCGAGATCCCGGCGCTGGGCAGCCTGATCCTGACCCACAGCCTGGACAAGCAGGTGCCGGCGATGAAGGAGTTCCCACCCGAAGACCGGCCCAACTCGACCATCGTCTTCTGGTCGTTCCGGATCATGGTCGGGCTGGGTTTCCTGATGATTTTCGTCGGCCTGTGGAGCCTGTGGCTGCGCAAGCGCGGCACGCTCTATACCTCGCGGCCGTTCCTGCACCTGGCCCTGTGGATGGGCCCTTCCGGGCTGATCGCACTGCTGGCCGGCTGGTTCACCACGGAAATCGGCCGCCAGCCCTGGGTGGTATATGGCCTGATGCGCACGGCAGACGGTGTGTCCAACCACAGTTACGCCCAGCTCGGCTTCACCCTGGTGGCCTTCGTGGTGGTGTACTTCGCCCTGTTCGGCACCGGCCTTGGCTACATGATGCGCCTGGTGCGCAAAGGGCCGAAAACCGGTGAAGGGGACGAACCCAACCCCGGTGGCCCTGGCACCAAACGCACACCGGCGCGGCCGCTGTCTGCCGCCGATGATGGCCATGAGGCCAATTCCGCCAGCCTGAGCAAGGAACACTGAGCCATGGGTATCGACCTTTCGCTGATCTGGGCCGTGATCATCATCTTCGGCGTCATGATGTACGTGGTGATGGATGGTTTCGACCTGGGCATCGGCATGCTCTTCCCGTTCGTCAAGGGCGAGCGGGACCGCGATGTCATGATGAACACCGTCGCCCCCGTATGGGACGGTAACGAAACCTGGCTGGTGCTGGGCGGCGCCGGGCTGTTCGGGGCATTCCCGATGGCTTACTCGGTAGTGCTGGAGGCGCTGTACCTGCCGTTGATCCTGATGCTGATCGGCCTGATCTTCCGTGGCGTGGCCTTCGAGTTCCGTTTCAAGGCCACCGCCGACAAGCGCCATATCTGGGACAAGGCGTTCATCGGGGGCTCGCTGGTTGCCACTTTCTTCCAGGGCGTGGCGCTGGGTGCTTTCCTCGAAGGCTTCAAGGTGGTCGACCGGCATTTCGCCGGAGGCACCCTGGACTGGCTGACCCCGTTCAGCCTGTTCTGCGGCCTGGGGCTGATCGTTGCCTACACCTTGTTGGGCTGTACCTGGCTGATCATGAAGACCGAAGGGCCACTGCAGCAGAAGATGCACGACATCGCCCGGCCGCTGGCGCTGGTGCTGCTGGTGGTGATCGGCATCGTCAGCCTGTGGACACCGATTGCCTACCCGCAGATTGCCGAGCGCTGGTTCAGCATGCCTAACCTGGTCTGGTTCATGCCGGTGCCGATCCTGGTGCTGGTCACCTTCTACGGGTTGCTCAAGGCGGTGGCGCGCAATGCGCACTACACACCGTTCCTGCTGACGCTGGTGCTGATCTTCCTTGGTTACAGCGGCCTGGGCATCAGCCTGTGGCCGAATATCATCCCGCCGTCGATCTCGATCTGGGATGCCGCTGCGCCACCGCAGAGCCAGGGCTTCATGCTGGTGGGTACCCTGTTCATCCTGCCGTTCATCCTCATGTATACCTTCTGGAGCTATTACGTGTTCCGCGGCAAGGTTACCCATGAAGACGGCTATCACTAGGAGGGCCGCATGATGACCGGCAAGCATGGTTTGGACGAGAAGAAACCCCTTTGGCAGCGGCTGGGCTGGCTGCTGCTGATCTGGGCGATGAGCGTGGCGGCCCTGGGCGCGGCGGCCTGGGTGATGCGCCTGTTCATGGGGGCAGCCGGCCTGACCACCCATTGAAATAAGCCTGTTCTGACCCTATCGCCGGCAAGCCAGCTCCCACAGGTAAGTCACTGCCCTTGAATGCAGTGGCATACCTGTGGGAGCTGGCTTGCCGGCGATAGGGCCGGTACAGGCTTACTTGCGGGCTTTGAGGATAACGAACTTGGGCGTCGCCGCCACCTGCTCCACCCCTCGGAACAGCCGCGCCAGCTTGCTGTGATAGCCCAGATGCCGGTTACCCACGATATACAGCGCCCCGCCCACCACCAACGCCTCACGCGCCTGCTGGAACATGCGCCAGGCGAGGAAGTCACCCACCACCTGCTGCTGGTGGAACGGCGGGTTGCACAGCACCACGTCCAGTGACTGCTTCTCTACCCCCGCCAACCCGTCGGCTGCTTCGAACGCCGCCGGGCGCTCACCCAGCGCGGCCTGCCAGTTCTCCCGCGCCGATTGCACCGCCATGTACGACTCGTCGACCAGGGTGTACTGGGCATCCGGGTTGACCAGCGCGCTGGCGATCGCCAGCACGCCGTTGCCACAGCCCAGGTCCGCAACCCGAGCGCGGCCCAGCTCCCGGGGCAGGTATGGCAGGAACGCCCGGGTGCCAATGTCCAGGCCTTCACGGCAAAACACGTTGGCGTGGTTGACCAGTTCCAGCGCCGGCGCGTCGAGGCGGTAGCGGCTAGGGTAGGGCGAGCGGGCGACAGGCCGTTCGGCCAGCGTCGCGGTCAGCAAGCGGGCCTTTTTCTGCGCCAGCGAGGCCTGCACCGGGCCGATGTACTTCTCCATCAGGTCACCGGCAGCCCGTGGCAGGTGCTTGATCATCGCCCCGGCAATCACCTGCGCACCGGGCGCCAGGTGGCCTTGCAGGCGGATCAGCTGTTCTTCGAGCAGGGCCAGGGTCTTGGGCACGCGCACCAGCACCCGGTCGAACGGGCCTTGCCAGTGTTCGCTGGCCGGCACGAACGGCACGCTGTCGAACGGCAGGCCATTGCGTGCCAGGTTTTTTTCCAGAGCCAGGTGCGCCAGGTGCGAATCGCCACTGCTGACCACCTGCAGCTTGCCCGCCAGGCTGGCGGCCAGGGCACCGAAGCTGTCATTGAGCACCAGCACCCGGCAGTTGGCCTCAGGGGCCTGTTCGTGCAGCTGCGCAAGCAGGTACTCGTCGGCGGCATCGAAAGCCTGCAGCGGGTCGTTGGCCTGCTCCGGCTGGCGGATCAGGTCGAGTTCGGCGTAGGAGGTGGTCAACAGGGGCATGGCGTCTGGCTCGGGTACGAAACTGCCCGTTGCGGTTCGCCCCGGGCTTTGCCGGGCGATTCTACAGGGCTTTGCCCAAGGTCGCAGGTTTGAAGGTCAGATCCAGCCACGCAGGGCGGCGATGGCGATGGCGCCGGCCTTGTTGGCGGCGTTGGTCTTGGTGATGACACTGCGGATATGGAAATTCACCGTGCTTTGCGACAGCGACAGGATGCAGGCCACGTCGCTGGCTGTCTTGCCGGCGGCTGACCATTTCAGTACTTCCAGCTCGCGCTCGCTCATTTTCGGTGGCGGTGGGCACAGCGCACTCAGGTGGTGCTCGCCCAGCACGGCATGCAGCGTGTGGCACAGCCACTGCACGTTGCCGGCTTTGCCGTAGAATTCAACGATGTCGATGTTGCCGACCGGCCTGGCAACGCTGATCTGGCTTTCATTGTGCTGCAAGTCGTACAGCGACTGGGTCCAGCCATGCCGCAGCCCATGCTGGCAGGCTGCTTCACGGTACTGGGGGGCCTCGCGGTACAACTCGTCGGTCCAAAGCACAGCCTCGGTAGTGCCATGGCTCAGGTTGGCAGCTGCATCCTGCTTGTAGAACTCATCGCGCTGATAACGCTCGATCCACGCGACCGGGTAGTTGCTATAGAGGAAGACCTTGGGCGTCTGCGTGGCGATCTGGATGCGAATGTTCAGCCCAAGGTATTCCATGCCCAGGTCCTGAGCCAGGTGCACTGCCATGTCGAACAGCTTCCGTGGGCTGCGTTCGCTGACAAACGCATGAAGTTGTTCGGTTTTCCAGTCAGGCATCTTGAACGCTCCAGGGGACGCAGATTTCAATCCGTTTGAACACCCGGTTGAGTGTAGGAAAAGACTTACCAAAACGTTGTGATTTTTTTGCTATAGCGATCAGGATTTTCTACGACTTCGGCAGGATCGCCGCAGACGAGGCCCTACAAAGCAGTGGTTTTTATCCGCGCCACTTTGCGCGACACTGTGCGCACGCCAAACCTGGAGTCCGATATGACCGCAAGCGCCGAAAAGTTCACCCGCCAGACCCTGCTCGATGTTCAGCCGCTGACGCCGAACCTCTTCAGCCTGCGGGTTACGCGCGACGCGGGGTTCCGCTTCCGTTCCGGCCAGTTTGCCCGCCTGGGCGTGACCAAGGCCGATGGCAGTGTCGTGTGGCGCGCCTACTCCATGGTCAGCGCGCCCCATGACGAGCACCTCGACTTCTTCTCCATCGTGGTGCCAGGCGGGGAGTTCACCAGCGAGCTGAGCCGGCTGGGGGCAGGCGATACACTGCTGATCGACCGCCAGGCCTTCGGCTTCCTTACCCTCGACCGCTTCGTGGGTGGCCGCGACTTGTGGTTGCTGGCGACCGGTACTGGCATTGCGCCGTTCATGTCGATCCTGCAGGACTTTGAAGCCTGGGAGCGGTTCGACAGCATCAAGCTGGTGTATTCGGTGCGCGAGGCGAAGGAACTGGCTTATGTGGATGAAATCGCCGGGCTGGAGCAGCGCGATTACCTGGCCGAATTCGCCGGCAAGTTGCAGTTCATTCCGGTGGTGACCCGTGAACAGCACCCGGGGGCGTTGAACCAGCGTATTACCACGCTGATCGAGAATGGCGAACTGGAGAAGGCGGCGGGGCTGGAACTGTCGCCGGAGCATTCGCGGGTGATGCTGTGTGGCAACCCGGAGATGATTGATGAAACGCGCAAGGTGCTGAAGGCGCGGGACCTGCAGCTGAGCCTGAGCAAGCGGCCGGGGCAGGTGGCCGTGGAAAACTACTGGTAATGCCGTTGGGGCCGCTTTGCAGCCCTTTCGCGACACAAGGCCGCTCCCACAATAGCTCGGTGTACGCAGGCCCCTGTGGGAGTGGCCTTGTGTCGCGATGGGCTGCAAAGCAGCCCCAGCGATCTCAAGGCAAGCGGTTCTGGTTCTGGTTCTGCGTCTTGAGCAAGTCGCGAATCTCGGTCAGCAAGGTCTCTTCAGGCGAAGGCACTGGCGGCGCAGACGGCGCCACGGCCTCTTCGCGCTTCAGGCGGTTGATCGCCTTCACCCCCATGAAGATGGCAAAGGCCACAATCACGAAGTCGATCACGGTCTGGATGAACTTGCCATAGGCCAGCACCACCGCCGGAACGTCACCCTCGGCAGCCTTCAGGGTAATTGCCAGGTCGCTGAAGTCCACACCACCGATCAACAGGCCCAGTGGCGGCATGACCACGTCACCGACGAAAGACGAGACGATCTTGCCGAAGGCGGCGCCGATGATGATACCAACTGCCATGTCGACGACATTGCCTTTGACCGCGAAGGCCTTGAATTCACTGATCATGCCCATGTTTGGTTCCTTGTAACAAAAGGTAAGGTTTACGCAGTGTAAGCCACTTGAACGCTTCATGCGTTGGGTTCAGGGCCACAGACCGCTGTTAGAACGAATAGTTTTGTCGCATCCCGAGGCGTTCGAGACACGTCCAGCTCCGCTATCATGGCGGTTTTTTCCAGGAGACCCCGTCCATGGCCAAGGCCAAGCGCTTGTATGGCTGCACCGAGTGTGGTGCGACCTTCCCCAAATGGGCCGGCCAGTGTGGCGAATGCGGGGCCTGGAACACCCTGGTCGAGACCATGATCGAAAGCGGCGGCGCCGCTGCGCCCAGTAGCGGCCGGGCCGGCTGGACCGGGCAGCAGGCACAGATCAAGACCCTGGCCGAAGTCAGCGTCGAGGAAATCCCGCGCTTCACCACCAGCAGCACAGAACTGGACCGCGTGCTGGGCGGTGGGCTGGTGGATGGTTCGGTGGTGTTGATCGGTGGCGACCCGGGCATCGGCAAGTCGACCATCCTGCTGCAGACCTTGTGCAACATCGCCGTAGGCATGCCGGCGCTGTATGTCACCGGCGAGGAGTCGCAGCAGCAGGTGGCCATGCGCTCGCGGCGCCTGGGCCTGCCCCAGGACCAGCTCAAGGTGATGACCGAAACCTGCATCGAGACCATCATCGCCACGGCCCGCGTCGAGAAACCGCGGGTCATGGTGATCGACTCGATCCAGACCATTTTCACCGAGCAGTTGCAATCGGCTCCCGGCGGCGTGGCCCAGGTGCGCGAAAGCACGGCGTTGCTGGTGCGCTACGCCAAGCAGAGCGGCACGGCGATCTTCCTGGTCGGCCACGTCACCAAGGAAGGCTCACTGGCCGGCCCACGGGTACTCGAGCACATGGTCGACACCGTGCTGTATTTCGAAGGCGAGTCCGATGGCCGCCTGCGTCTGCTGCGGGCGGTGAAGAACCGCTTTGGCGCGGTCAACGAGCTGGGCGTGTTCGGCATGACCGACCGTGGCCTGAAGGAGGTGTCCAACCCCTCGGCGATTTTCCTCAACCGCACCCAGGAGGAAGTACCGGGCAGCGTGGTGATGGCGACCTGGGAGGGCACCCGGCCGATGCTGGTGGAGGTGCAGGCGCTGGTCGACGACAGCCACCTGGCCAACCCGCGCCGGGTCACCCTGGGCCTGGACCAGAACCGCCTGGCCATGTTGCTGGCAGTACTGCACCGTCACGGCGGCATTCCCACCCATGACCAGGACGTGTTCCTCAACGTGGTGGGCGGGGTGAAGGTGCTGGAAACCGCCTCGGACCTGGCGTTGCTGGCGGCGGTGATGTCCAGCCTGCGCAATCGGCCCCTGGCCCATGGGCTGCTGGTATTTGGCGAGATCGGCCTGTCCGGCGAGGTGCGGCCGGTGCCCAGTGGCCAGGAGCGCTTGAAGGAAGCCGCCAAGCATGGTTTCAAGCGAGCCATTGTGCCCAAGGGCAATGCGCCCAAAGAGGCGCCGGCGGGGTTGCAGGTGATTGCCGTTACCCGGCTGGAGCAGGCTCTGGATGCGCTGTTCGAGTAATTTGTAGCCTGTACCGGCCTCTTCGCGGGCACGCCCGCTCCCACAGGATCACCTCGGTCTCGGAAGCTTGTGCAGTCCCTGTGGGAGCGGGCGCGCCCGCGAAGAGGCCAATACCGGTAAATGAAAAAGGGGCCGACGATGCGCGTCGGCCCCCCACCTCACCGCTCAGTCAGCAGTCAATGCTCGGCAACCGGCGTGCGCCTGACCGTTTCATTGCCATGCTCGTCCAGTTCCAGCATCGGCACTTCATTACCCTCGGCGTCGAACAGCTTGCCGTCCTTGAAGTAGTCGCCATCACGCAGCGCTGAAATGTCCGAATACTGGATGGTGCGCTCGTACGCGGCCGCAAACACCGACTGCTGGTCCGAGTTGCCGGCGGTGAAGTGGTTGAAAATCAGGTTCAGCAGGATAGCCATGATCGCCGCCGAGCTGATGCCCGAGTGGAAGATGGTCTCGAACCAGTTCGGGAAGTGGTGGTAGAAGGTCGGTGCGGCAATCGGGATCATGCCGAAGCCCAGCGAGGCCGCGACGATGATCAGGTTGACGTTGTTCTTGTAGCTGACCTTGGACAGGGTGCGGATACCGCTGGCCGCCACGGTGCCGAACAGCACGATGCCGGCGCCACCCAGTACCGGCGTAGGGACTGCGGCAATTACCCGGCCCATGATCGGCAGCAGGCCGAGCACCACCAGGATCACGCCACCGGTGGCCACCACGTAGCGGCTCTTGACCCCGGTCACCGCTACCAGGCCGACGTTCTGGGCAAACGCGCTCTGGGTAAACGAGCCGAAGATCGGTGCCAGGATGCTCGAGGCCATGTCGGCGCGCAGGCCGTTGCCCAGGCGCTTGGAGTCGACCTTGGTATCGATGATCTCACCCACGGCGAGGATGTCGGCCGAGGTTTCCACCAGGGTTACCATGATCACGATGCACATCGACAGGATCGCGGCGATGTGGAATTCCGGCATGCCGAAATGGAACGGCGTGGGGAAGGCGAAGATCGGGCCTTCGGTGACCTTGCTGAAGTCGGTCATGCCCAGTGCCCAGGCGATCAGGGTGCCGACCACCATCGCCAGCAGGATCGACAGGCGCGAAATGGTCGCGCTGCCCAGCTTGCTCAGCAACAGCACGATGGCGAAGGTCAGCCCGGCCAGGCCGATGTTGGCCACGCTGCCGAATTCCGGCGAGGCGCTGTTGCCACCCATTACCCAGCGAGCGGCCACGGGCATCAGCGTCAGGCCGATGGTAGTGATGACGATGCCAGTCACCAACGGCGGGAAGAACTTGGTGATGCGCGAGAACACCGGCGTGATCAGAAAGCCGATCAGCGACGCTGCCATGACCGCGCCGAGCACGCCCGGCAGGCCACCGCCCCCCTCGCTGCTGAGGATGGCCCCCATGGTCGCCACACCGGCGAACGAAACGCCCTGCACCAGCGGCAACTGGCAGCCGAAGAACGGCAGGCCAAGGGTTTGCAGCAGGGTGGCCAAACCACCGGCAAACAGCGAAGCGGCGATCAGCATGCCGATTTCGGCGCCGTTCAGGCCCGCGGCCTGCCCCAGGATCAGGGGTACCGCGACGATCCCCCCGTACATGGTCAGTACATGCTGCAGACCATAGGCCAGGTTGGCACCAAGACCGAGGTTTTCATCCTCGGGCCGCTTGGCGGGAGACGTGCTAGGGGACGTAGTCATGGAGCAGGCTCTCTGTTTATTGTTGTGGCGCTACTGTAGACATTTCCTGCAAATGATTGCCACAAGAATTGTATACAATATTTTGATCGTAGCGCGCACAAGAGTGCCCGCAAGATGCGCGGGAATCTAATGCAGAAGGCGTACCAACTCGTCAGAGGCTGTGCTAGAGGGGTGTGTACAAAGCGCCGCTACCCAGGCTTAAAGCTGTCTGGGTAGACAGGAAACACAAGGTGTCGAAGCCATTAGCTAGCTAAGAGATTTCATTATTCGATGAGTTCGCGCAGCTCACGCATCATTTCGGTGCTGTCGGCCACGTTCAATTCCACAAGACGGTGCAAATGGGTCATCGATTCGACGTCGATGTACAGGCAGATAAAGCCCAGGCGGGTGGCTTCCTCATGGCGCAATTCCACCTGCATCTGCACACGCACATCGCGGTCGAGGTGGATGATCGCATCGAAGTCCTGGGTCAGGTCGGCGTCCCATGGCTCGGGGCGATTGACCAGAAGGCCTTTCAGCGACAGATCCAGGAGTTTTACCGGCCAGCGGCGGTCGCCCTGGCGCAGCTCGGTGGGGGCATCGAAATCGATGCGCTGGAAACGGCGGCGTTCGTCGTGATCGCTCATGGGGTAGATCCTCGCATAGGTCTTCAGGTGACATCCTGACTATAGTTAGAGGGGTATGTACATCAGCTACCGCAATCTGGCCGCAGAGGCTCTAGACCAAAGCAAGTGTGGCAATGCGCGATGACTCGCCCTAGACTCGATGGGCGGTCTTTTCCAATCCACCAGCTGGAAGCAAACCATGAACAACAATAATAGCCTGCTACGCCACATTCCGTGGCTGGCGCTGGCAGTCATAGGAGCCTGTGCGCTGGGCGTGGTTGCCCTGCGTCGCGGCGAGGCGATCAATGCCTTGTGGATCGTGGTCGCGGCAGTGGCCATCTACCTGGTCGCCTATCGTTACTACAGCCTGTTCATCGCCACCAAGGTGATGCAGCTCGACCCGCGCCGTGCCACCCCGGCGGTGCTCAACAACGACGGCCTGGACTACGTCCCGACCAACAAACACATCCTCTTCGGCCACCACTTCGCCGCCATCGCTGGCGCAGGCCCCTTGGTCGGCCCGGTGCTCGCCGCGCAGATGGGCTACCTGCCCGGCACGCTGTGGCTGATCGCCGGCGTGGTGCTGGCCGGTGCGGTGCAGGACTTCATGGTCCTGTTCCTGTCCACCCGCCGCAACGGCCGCTCGCTGGGCGACATGGTGCGCGAGGAGATGGGCCGCATCCCGGGCACCATCGCCCTGTTCGGCTGCTTCCTGATCATGATCATCATCCTGGCGGTGCTGGCGCTGATCGTGGTCAAGGCCCTGGCCGAAAGCCCGTGGGGCATGTTCACGGTCATGGCGACCATTCCGATCGCGATGTTCATGGGCATCTACATGCGCTACATCCGCCCGGGCCATATCGGTGAGATCTCGGTCATCGGCGTGGTGCTGCTGCTGGCCTCGATCTGGCTGGGGGGCCAGATTGCCGCAGATCCGACCTGGGGCCCGGCGTTCACCTTCACCGGCGTGCAGATCACCTGGATGCTGGTGGGCTATGGCTTCGTCGCGGCCGTGCTGCCGGTATGGCTGGTACTGGCGCCACGTGACTACCTGTCGACCTTCCTCAAGATCGGCACCATCGTCGGCCTGGCCATTGGTATCCTGATCATCGCGCCCGAGTTGAAAATGCCGGCGCTGACCCAGTTCACCGATGGCACCGGCCCGGTGTGGAAGGGCACCCTGTTCCCGTTCCTGTTCATCACCATCGCCTGTGGCGCGGTGTCCGGCTTCCATGCGCTGATCTCCTCGGGGACCACGCCCAAGCTGCTGGACAACGAAACCAACGCCCGCTACATCGGCTACGGCGGCATGCTGATGGAATCGTTCGTTGCCATCATGGCCATGGTCGCCGCCTCGGTGATCGAACCAGGCGTGTACTTCGCCATGAACAGCCCGGCAGCGGTGGTCGGTGCCGACGTGGCATCGGTGGCGCAAACGGTCAGCAGCTGGGGCTTCCTGATCACCCCTGAGCAGCTCGAGGCCACCGCCCGCGACATTGGCGAGCACACCATCCTGGCCCGTGCCGGTGGTGCACCGACCCTGGCGGTGGGTATTGCGCAGATCCTGCACCAGGTGCTGCCGGGTGAAAACACCATGGCCTTCTGGTACCACTTCGCAATCCTGTTCGAGGCCCTGTTCATCCTTACCGCGGTAGACGCCGGCACCCGTGCCGGGCGCTTCATGCTGCAGGACCTGTTGGGCAGCTTCGTGCCGGCGCTCAAGCGCACCGAGTCGTGGACTGCCAACCTGATTGGTACTGCCGGCTGCGTGGCCCTGTGGGGCTACCTGCTGTACCAGGGCGTGATCGACCCGCTGGGTGGCATCAACACCCTGTGGCCGCTGTTCGGTATCTCCAACCAGATGCTGGCCGGCATCGCCCTGATGCTTGGCACCGTGGTGCTGATCAAGATGAAGCGCCAGCGCTACGTCTGGGTCACCCTGCTACCGGCCGTGTGGTTGCTGATCTGCACCACCACTGCAGGCCTGATCAAGCTGTTCGACCCGAACCCGGCTGTTGGTTTCCTGGCCCTGGCCAAGAAATACAGCACTGCGCTGGACGCCGGCCAGGTACTGGCCCCGGCCAAGGACATCGGGCAGATGCAGCACGTGATTTTCAACGCCTACACCAACGCCGGCCTGACGATCCTGTTCCTGGTTGTGGTGTTCAGTGTGCTGTTCTTCGCTGTCAAGGTCGGCTTCGCCGCCCTCGGCCGCAAGGAGCGCACCGACAAGGAAACCCCGTTCCAGGCCCTGCCTGACGCTTGAGAGGACTGCTGCGATGTTCAACGACCTGGGTCGACTGGGTAAGTACCTGGGGCAGGCAGCCCGCCTGATGGTCGGCATGCCCGACTACGACAACTACGTCGAGCACATGCAGAAAACGCACCCGGACAAGCCGGTCATGACGTACGAGGAGTTCTTCCGCGAACGCCAGGAAGCGCGCTACGGCGGCAAGTCCGGGCCCAAGTGCTGCTAACGGACCGCGCTAGCCTGATCGGCTAGCGCGGTTTTTGTGGGAGCGGCCTTGTGTCGCGATAGGGTCGCAACGCGGCCCCACATTTTCAGCTTCGCCGCAGATATTGCCGGGGCCGCTTTGCGGCCCTATCGCGACACAAGGCCGCTCCCACAAGGGCTGCGGGAAACCCTCCAAATTTCACTGCACAGGAGATGTTCTGCGTGCAGACGCCTATTCCCGTAACCGTACTCACTGGCTTCCTCGGTGCCGGCAAGACCACCTTGCTCAAGCACATGCTCAAGGCCGAGCACGGCCTGAAGATCGCCGTGATCGAGAACGAATTCAGCGAGGCCGGCATCGACAGCCAGCTGCTGGGCGACGAGCCGGTGCAGGTGATGACCTTGGCCAATGGCTGCGTGTGCTGCAGCATCCATGGTGACCTGACCCGCGCCTTGTACCTGCTGCTGGAACGCCTGGATACCGGCGAGATCGCCTTCGACCGCCTGGTAATCGAATGCACCGGCCTGGCCGACCCGGCGCCGGTGGCCCAAACCTTCTTCATCGACGAGGAACTGCGTGAGCGCTACATCCTCGACGGCATCATCACCCTGGTCGATGCCGCTCACGCCGAGTTGCACCTGACCCAGACCATCGCCCAGGCCCAGGTCGGCTTTGCCGATCGCCTGCTGCTGAGCAAGACCGACCTGGTCGAGCCCGCTGCAGTCGAGGCCCTGCGCGAGCGCCTGGCGCGCATCAATGGCCGGGCCGCGGTCCGCGTGGTCGAGCATGGCCGCATCGACCTGGCCGAGCTGCTGGATGTGCGTGGTTTCAACCTCAACCCGGATCTGGGCGCGAACCTGAAGCCAGCGCTACGCCCGCTGCTCAAGCCCGCTCCCCCGGACCGGATTTCCACCTTGGTGCTGCGCACGGAAAGCCCGCTGGACATCGACCGCCTCAGCGACTTCATGAACGAACTGCTGGAAACCCACGGCAAGCAGCTGCTGCGCTACAAGGGCGTGCTGAACATTGCCGGTGAGGCGCGCAAGCTGGTGTTCCAGGGCGTACTCAAGCTCTATGGCTTCGACTGGGACGCCGAATGGGCCGAGGGTGAAACCCGCGAAAGCGTGATGGTGTTCATCGCCGACGAATTGCCCGAAGCTACGATTCGGGCTGGCTTCGAGGCGCTGGCTGCGGGCTGAACTGACGCGGTGTCTGGGCCTGGAACCACTGCGGCCATGAGCTGCGGTGGCGTGTCTCGAGCTCGATGCACGGGATCAGGCGCTCGGTCAGCAGCGCCGTCTGCCGCACCGCCTTGGCGGTGCGGTACTTGACGCTGTGGATGCACTCGCGGTCGCCGAACTCGCAGCGGTTCAGCGCGGTGCCGCCGCAGGGGCCATTGGCCAGGCCCTTGGGGCAGGTTTCCGGGCAGATGTACAAGGTGTCTTCCAGGCGGCAGCGGCCGCAGGTGTCGCAGCCTACCAGCGGTTTCTTCACCGTGTGTTCCACCTTGTGCAGCACCTGCGCGCCAAGGCGTGTGGCCCACAAAGGCTGGCGCACAGCCCAGCCAAATGCCTTGCTCAGCCCGTTGCGGCGGCTGAACAGCAGCGAATGCATGCCGTGCATCAGGTGATAGCGCGCTTTCTCCCTGAACGAGGCATCGACCCGTGATTCGCCCTGGCGCCAGCTTGCCTGCGGCGGATGGAAGCTGACTGCCGGCATGCCGGGCATCTGCCAGCTGGCCTGCCAGGCCGGCGCCCATTGTTCCAGCGTGTGGATTTGCGCCTGCCAGTGCTCGATGCGTGCCTCAAGGGCCAGCAGTTGCTTGAGTTCGTGAACCCCGGACAGATGCACGCCGGCGTAGCCCATCAGCTTCACGCCGATGATCTGCAAGGCAAGGCGGTCGACGCTGCGCGCCTGGGCAAAGGCCTTGGACTGCGCCGCTTCCGCTTCCAGCATGTCGCGCATCGACGGCGTGACGGTCACGCCGGCCACGTGCTCGAGCATCGTCGCCCGCCCGTGGGTGAGGCTCATCAGGCAGGCCAGCATCGGCCGGGGCGTGGCCTGGCGGCTCATCCAGCGCATGGCTTCCTGGTGTTTGCCGGCATCGAAGCCCAGTTGCAGGGTGAGGAAGTCGGCGCCTGCCGCCAGCTTTTTCTCGGCTTTGAAGTATTGTGCGCCGCCTTCCTCCTCGCAGTACTTGAACGGGTTCAGCGCCGCGCCAAGCAGCCAGTGCGGGCAGGCCTGGCGGGCGATCTGCAGGGCTGCGACCGATTCCAGGTAGCGCACCGGGCGCTGGCCAGGCTGGTGGCCGGGCAGGCGGTCACCGGTGAGCAGTAACAACTGGTCCAGGCCGGCGGCATCCATGCGTTGCAGTTGGGCGAGCAGGTGGTGGCGTTCGCGGTCCTTGCCGGAGAAATGCGGCAGGGCGGGTACCGGGTTGCCGAACGAGGCGAGGGCGTCCAATGGCGACATGTCCAGCGGGCTACCGACGCGGTCGCCAATGGCCACCGTCATTGGCCAGCCGCACAGGTGCGCACGGGCCAGGATCGCGTCCATGGCGGCGAAGCGTTCTGCGGAGGGCTTGGGGACGAACTCCATGATGCAGACGAAGGTGTGTTCGCGCAGCGCGGTTTTCAGCAGGCTCATGGGGCCGGGTACCTGGTGTGGTCAGGGTGGCATTGTGCGGCAGAAGGCGGGTGGGGTCATGCTCTGAATGAGACATGTGTGTGCCTGTACCGGCCTCTTCGCGGGCGCGTGCATGAACCTTGAAGCATGTTGGGAACCCTGTGGGAGCGGGCATGCCCGCGAAGGGGCCGGTACAGGCAGTACACATTCATGATCATGAGTAAATCTTGAGTTCATCTCAAATTTAATGAGTTTGTCTCAAGATTCCGGCGCCCGGAAAATCCCCTCATTCATTTCTGCATGCTGAGGGACAAGACATGGCACTGGCACACAACCTGGGCTTTCCACGTATCGGCCGCAACCGCGAGCTGAAAAAGGCCCTGGAAGCCTACTGGAAGGGTGAACTCGACGAAGCCGGCCTGCGCGCCGTCGGCCGCGAGCTGCGTGCCCGCCACTGGCAGGTGCAGAAAGACGCCGGCATCGAACTGCTGCCGGTCGGCGACTTCGCCTGGTACGACCAGGTACTGACCCACTCGCTCACCTTCGGCGTGATCCCGCAGCGTTTTCGCAGCCATGACGGCGCCAGGCCAACCCTGCAAACCCTGTTCGCCATGGCCCGTGGCGCCGTGGGTGATAGCTGCTGCGGCGGCGCCCATGCGCAGGAAATGACCAAGTGGTTCGACACCAACTACCACTACCTGGTCCCCGAGTTCACCGTCGACCAGCAGTTCGCCCTGAGCTGGGAGCAGCTGTTCGAAGAGGTGGCAGAAGCCCAGGCCCTGGGGCACGCGGTCAAGCCGGTGGTGATCGGCCCGCTGACCTACCTGTGGCTGGGCAAGGCCAAGGGCGGCGATTTCGACAAGCTGGAGCTGCTTGACCGCCTGTTGCCAGTCTATGACCAGATTCTCAATCGCCTGGCTGCCCAGGGCGTGGAATGGGTACAGATCGATGAGCCGATCCTCGCCCTGGACCTGCCTCAGGCATGGAAGAATGCCTACGAGCGCGTTTACAACATCCTTCAGCGGGCGCCACTGAAGAAGCTGATCGCCACCTATTTCGGCGGCCTGGAAGACAACCTGGGCCTGGCCGCCAACCTGCCGGTCGATGGCCTGCACATCGACCTGGTACGGGCGCCCGAGCAGTACCCGACCATTCTCGACCGCCTGCCGGCCTACAAGGTGCTGTCGCTGGGCCTGGTCAACGGCCGCAATGTCTGGCGCTGCGACCTGGAAAAGGCGCTGGAGGTAGTGCGCCATGCCCATGAGCGCCTGGGGGAACGGCTGTGGGTGGCGCCGTCCTGCTCGCTGCTGCACAGCCCGGTGGACCTGGACCTTGAAGACCAGCTCGATGCCGAACTGCATAGCTGGCTCGCCTTCGCCGTGCAGAAGTGCCAGGAAGTGGCGCTGCTGGCCAAGGCCATCAATGCCCCGCAAGCCGCCGACGTGGCCGTCGCGCTGGCCCAGAGCCGTGCCGTGCAGGCCAGCCGCGCCGCTTCGCCGCGTATTCACAAACCTGCCGTGCAGGCCCGCCTGGCAGCCATCAAGCCCGCGGACAGCCAGCGTCGGTCGGCGTTTGCCCAGCGTATCGGCAAGCAACGTGCGGGGCTCGACCTGCCGGCGTTTCCGACCACCACCATCGGTTCGTTCCCGCAGACCTCGGCGATTCGCCTGGCACGCCAGGCCTACCGGCAGGGCAAGCTGACCGAGGCCGATTACGTCGAGGCCATGCACAGCGAGATCCGCCATGCAGTGAAAATCCAGGAGGACCTGGGCCTGGATGTGCTGGTGCACGGCGAGGCCGAGCGCAACGACATGGTCGAGTACTTCGCCGAGCAGATCGATGGCTATGCGTTCACCCGCTTCGGCTGGGTGCAGAGTTACGGTTCGCGCTGTGTGAAGCCTGCGGTGATCGTTGGCGACCTGAGCCGGCCTAAAGCCATGACCGTGGAATGGATCACCTATGCCCAGAGCCTGACCAGCAAGGTGATGAAGGGCATGCTGACCGGCCCGGTGACGATGTTGATGTGGTCGTTCCCGCGTGAGGACGTAAGCCGCGAAGTGCAGGCGCGCCAGCTGGCACTGGTAATCCGCGACGAAGTGGTCGATCTGGAGGCAGCGGGTATCAGGATCGTGCAGATCGACGAAGCAGCGTTCCGTGAAGGCCTGCCGCTGCGCCATGGCGCCTGGGCCCATTACCTGGAGTGGGCCACCGAGGCCTTCCGCTTGTGTGCCTCGGGGGTGCGTGACGAAACCCAGATCCACACCCACATGTGCTACAGCGAGTTCAACGACGTGATCGAGTCGATCGCGGCGATGGATGCCGACGTGATCACCATCGAGACCTCGCGGTCCGACATGGAGCTGCTGGCGGCCTTCGAGCGCTTTGCCTATCCCAACGAAATCGGCCCGGGGGTGTATGACATTCATTCGCCACGGGTGCCGACCCGTGAGGAAATGGTCAAGCTGCTGCGCAAGGCTGCCCGGCGTATCCCGGCCGAGCGCCTGTGGGTCAACCCGGATTGCGGGCTGAAGACCCGGGGTTGGCCGGAGACCGAGGCAGCGCTGGTGAACATGGTCGCCGCTGCCCGCGAGCTGCGGGCCACTGCCTGAGTCTTTTACTGCCTGTACTGGCCTCTTCGCGGGCTTGCCCGCTCCCACAGGGACCCCACTGATGCTGAATCTGGTGGGGGCCCTGTGGGAGCGGGCAAGCCCGCGAAGAGGCCGGGCCTGCTTGCATCAGCCTGTGATCAACGCTCGATCGCCAAGGCCACGCCTTGCCCGCCGCCAATGCACAAGGTCGCCAGGCCTTTCTTCGCATCCCGCTTGATCATCTCATGCAGCAGGGTCACCAGCACCCGGCACCCGGACGCACCGATCGGGTGGCCCAGGGCAATCGCCCCGCCATTCACGTTCACCCGCGCAGCATCCCATTCCAGTGCCTTGCCCACGGCCAGCGCCTGCGCGGCAAAGGCTTCGTTGGCTTCGATCAGGTCCAGCTCGGCCAGTTGCCAGCCGGCCTTGTCCAGGCAGCGCCGGGTGGCCGAAACCGGGCCAATGCCCATGATCGCCGGGTCTACACCGGCACTGGCATAGGCCGCGATCCGGGCCAGCACCGGCAGGCCCAGGGCCTTGGCCTTGGCGGCGCTCATCAGCAGCACGGCGGCGGCACCGTCATTCAGGCTCGAGGCGTTGCCGGCGGTGACGCTGCCGTCCTTCTTGAACGCCGGGCGCAGTTTGCCCAGGGAATCGGCAGTGGTATCCGGACGCGGCTGCTCGTCTCGCGCGAAGACCTTGGGGTCGCCTTTTTTCTGCGGCAGCACGATCGGGGTGATTTCGTCATCGAAGCGGCCGGCCTCTATCGCCGCCACCGCCTTGCGCTGCGACTCGGCGGCGAAGGCGTCCTGCTGCTCGCGGCTGAGGCCGTATTGCTCCACCAGGTTTTCGGCGGTGATACCCATGTGGTAGTCGTTGAAGGCATCCCACAGGCCATCGGTGATCATGCTGTCGATCAGCTGGCCATGCCCCATGCGCTGGCCGGTGCGGGCCGAGGGCATCACGTAGGGGGCAAGGCTCATGTTCTCCTGGCCGCCGGCGATTACCACCTCGGCGTCACCACAGCGAATGGCCTGAGCGCCCAGGTGCAGTGCCTTGAGGCCCGAGCCACAGACCTTGTTCAGGGTCAGTGCCGGTACGCTGAAGGGCAGGCCGGCCTTGATCGCAGCCTGGCGTGCAGGGTTTTGCCCGGCGCCGGCAGTGAGCACCTGGCCGAGGATGACTTCGTCGACCTCGGCCGGGGCCAGCCCGGTCTGCTCCAGCAGGCGCTTGATCACGGCGGCACCGAGGTCTACTGCAGGCACATTGGCCAAGGCGCCCTGGAAGCTGCCGATGGCGGTACGGGTTGCGGCGACGATGACCACGTCGTTCATGTTGTTGTTCTCCGTGCGATGGGCGTAATGCCGCAAGCATCGGTGGCTTTGGCTCATTTGTTAAGTTTGTTTTTCTTTGCGATTAATGTGTAAAGCCAATGAATGAGCGTAACGCGGCCTGCAGAACTATGCTAAGGGATGCGCTTTTGCATTCATCTGAATGGAGTTCATGCCCATGCGTACATTGATCGCCATGACCCTCCTGATCGGCAGCGGCACTGTGTTCGCCGCCACCGAATGTACCACTGCTGACAAAAGCACCTGGCAGGACCAGGAAAAATTCCAGGCGCAGCTCAAGGAGCAGGGCTACAAGATCAACAAGTTCAAGGTCACCAAGGGGAACTGCTACGAGATCTACGGTTTCGACAAGGATGGCAAGAAGGTCGAGATCTACCATGACCCTGTGACGGGCAAGGCAGTCAAGACCGAGTACCACGATTGAACAGCGACGGTACGGTGCAGCTGTGGGACCCCCTACTGCGGCTGTGCCACTGGTCGATCGCCTTGGTGTTTTTCGCCAACTACTTCTTCAACGAAGAGGGTGAAGACTGGCACCAGTGGCTGGGCTACTACGCACTGGCCGTTGTGGTGGTGCGTGTGATCTGGGGCTTTGTCGGACCACGCAGCGCGCGCTGGGCCGATTTCTGGCCAACCCCCGCAACCCTGGTCGGGCATGCACGGGCGCTGCTGCGTGGGGAGCTTGACCATCACATGGGGCATTCGCCGATTGGCGCGCTGGTGATGGTGCTGATGCTGACCTGCATCGCCGGCCTGGGCCTTACCGGGTGGGCGTCGGAAGAGGTGGATGCGCTGTTTGGCGTCGACTGGCCGATGGACCTGCACAGCTGGCTGGCCAACGCGCTGCTGGTGCTGGTTTGCGTGCATGTGCTGGCGGCCATCTACGAGAGCGTGCGCCTGCGGGAAAACCTGCCGTGGTCGATGATCACCGGGCGCCGTCGGCATCGCGACTGACTGTGCCGGCCTCTTCGCGGGCTCGCCCGCTCCCACAAGGTTTGCGCAGTACCCGTGGGAGCGGGCAAGCCCGCGAAGAGGCCGGGCAGCAACACCTCGGTTTTGAATCCCTCTGATCACCCCGTAATATGTGTCGGATAACCTGCGGGGGTAGTCTCACCCTCTGATCAACCGGAATCGCCCATGGCGGCGCTTCCCCCGGCATAAACCTGACGAGGTACAGACATTGGCCATCATTCATCCTAAGGTTCGCGGTTTCATCTGCACCACGACTCACCCGAAGGGCTGCGAGCTCAACGTCCGTGACCAGATCGAAGCCACCCGCAAGCTGGGCGTGCGCGAGGATGGCCCGAAGAAGGTCCTGGTCATCGGTGCTTCCAGCGGCTATGGCCTGGCAGCCCGCATCACCGCGGCGTTCGGCTTCAAGGCCGACACCCTGGGCGTGTTCTTCGAAAAGCCAGGCACCGAGACCAAGGCCGGCACCGCTGGCTGGTACAACGCTGCAGCCTTCGACAAGTTTGCCAAGGCCGAGGGCCTGTACAGCAAGTCGATCAATGGTGACGCCTTCTCCGACGAAGCCCGTGCCAAGGTCATCGAGCTGATCAAGAACGAAATGGGCGGCAAGGTCGACCTGGTCATCTACTCGCTGGCCTCGCCAGTGCGCAAGCTGCCGCAGACCGGTGAGCTGGTGCGTTCGGCCCTGAAGCCGATCGGCCAGCCGTACAAGTCGACCGCCATCGACACCAACAAGGACACCATCATCGAGGCCAGCATCGAGCCGGCTACCGAGCAGGAAATCGCCGACACCGTCACCGTCATGGGTGGCCAGGACTGGCAGCTGTGGATCGACGCCCTGGCTGGCGCCAACGTGCTGGCCGAAGGCGCCCGCACCGTGGCCTTCAGCTACATCGGCAGCGATATCACCTGGCCAATCTACTGGCACGGTGCATTGGGCCAGGCCAAGCAGGACCTGGACGAAACCGCCCTGCGCCTGGACAGGAAACTGGCCGAAGAAGTGAAGGGCGGCGCCAATGTGGCGGTGCTGAAGTCGGTGGTTACCCAGGCCAGCTCGGCCATCCCGGTGATGCCGCTGTACCTGTCGATGGTGTTCAAGATCATGCAGGAGAAGGGTGTTCACGAAGGCACCCAGGACCAGCTGGACCGCATGTACCGCGACCGCATGTACCGTGCCGACGGCGCGCCGGCCGAGGTCGACGAAAAGGGCCGCCTGCGCCTGGACGACTGGGAACTGCGTGATGACGTACAGGACGCCTGCAAGGCGCTGTGGCCGCAGGTGACCACCGAGAACCTGTTCGAGCTGACCGACTACGCCGGTTACAAGAAGCAGTTCCTCAACCTGTTCGGCTTCGAGCGCGCTGACGTCAACTACGACGAAGACGTGGCTACCGAGGTGAAGTTCGACTGCATCGAGCTGTAATCGCTGCCGGCCTGTACCGGCCTCTTCGCGGGCTTGCCCGCTCCCACAGGTTCCCCACTGCCTTCAAGCTTGGTGAGATCCCTGTGGGAGCGGGCAAGCCCGCGAAGGGGCCGGTACAGGTTATAAAAACTTTGCTAGCTTTGGCGCACGACAACAGGGAACGTGCCATGAGCAGCCTCACCCAACCCGCCACTGCCTTTCGCCACACCGCAGCCGACGGCTACAGCCTCGGCGGCTTCCGCTGGCGCCATGCCCTACCTGATCCCCAGCGCCCGCTGGTGATCATCAACGCTGCCACCTCGGTACGCTGTCGCTACTACTCGCGTTTCGCCGACTACCTGTTTGCCCAGGGTTGCGATGTGCTGACCTACGACTACCGTGGCATCGGCGAATCCCGCCCGGTCTCGTTGCGCGGCTTCCAGGCGTCCTGGAGCGACTGGGGCCGGCTGGACTTCGAAGCCATGCTGGTGCACGCCGCAGAACATTTCCCGGGCCAGCCGGTGGACGTGGTTGGGCATAGTTTTGGCGGCTGCGCAGTGGGGCTGGCACCGTCGGCAAGCAAGGTACGCCGGGTGGTGATGGTCGGGGCGCAATTCGCCTACTGGCGCGATTACGCGGTTGACCAGCGCTGGCAACTGTTCGGCAAGTGGCATGTGGTAATGCCGCTGCTCACCCGGTTGTTCGGTTACTTTCCCGGCAAGCGCCTGGGTTGGCTGGAGGACACGCCATCCGGCGTGGTGCACGACTGGGCCACCCGTACCCCGCGCTATGAGCAGCGGCCCAGTGGGCGTGCGCTGGAGGCACTACCGTTTGCCCAGGTACGGGCGGCGACGCTGGCCATCAGCCTGACCGATGACCCCTTTGGTACCGTGGCGGCGACCGAGCGTTTGCTGGGTTATTTGCAGGGGGCCGAGCGCCAGCACCTGCGCATTGCGCCTGAGGATATCTCGGTCGAGGAAATTGGCCATTTCGCGTTCTTCCATGACCGTTTTCGCGAAAGTTTATGGCCGGTGGCGTTGCAGTGGTTGCAGCGGGGTGGGTTGGTGGGTGGGGTGCCAGGAACCATCATGGATTGATGGTGGGTTGCAGAATCTGGGGCTGCCTTGCAGCCCTTTCGCGACGCAAGGCCGCTCCCACAAGGGATCGCATTTCTTCTGTGGGAGCGGCCTTGCGTCGCGAAAGGGCCGCGGAGCGGCCCCAAAATCTCAAGCCTTGCGCGCAAGCGGCAGCTCGGCAAACTTGACGCCAGCAAGCCCATGCTTGATCAGCGCACGAATGTTGCCATGGTCGCTGCCCTCGGGCGTGGCCACCACGTCACGGTAGTGCTCGCCAAAGGCCAGCAGCGCTTCCTGGTCGCTCAGCCCTTCCAGCAGCGCCAGGCCCAGGGTCTTGCAGGAACCTTCGTTCTGCCCGGCCGCATTTGCCACGCCGCCATTGTCGAAGGCCTGCGGCTGGTAGTTGTAGTTCTCGGCAATGAACGCCAGGGTGTCGGCAAACACGTGTTGGCCGCTGGCCAGGCTGGCGCGCAGGGTGTTCAGGTCAGTCACGGGGTTTTCCTTTTTCGAACGCCGCTTGCTGGTCGGCGCTGGCTTCTTTCTGGTATTGGGCTTTCCACTCGGCATAGGGCATGCCGTATACCGCTTCGCGGGCGTCATCCAGGCTCAGGTCGAGCTGGCGCTCGTCAGCCGCGGCCTTGTACCACTTGGACAGGCAGTTGCGGCAGAAGCCGGACAGGTTCATCAGGTCGATGTTCTGCACGTCGGTGCGCTTTTGCAGGTGTTCGACCAGGCGCCGGAACGCGGCGGCCTCGAGTTCGAGCTGTTGCTGTGGGGTCATGGGCTTCTCTCAGGTCATGCGGTTCTTCAGGTGGCGGCCACCGTTGATGACCACCTGGCTGCCGGTGCTGTACTGGCTGGCAAGCAGGTACTTGACCGTCTCGATCAGCGGGCCGGCGCCGGGTTCGAACTCCAGCAGGGCCTTTTTCAGGGTTTGCTGGCGGTAGGCTTCGTCACCCCCTTCCTTGAGGATCAGCAGCCCGGGCAGGATACCGTTCACATGCACCTTGGGCGCATATTTTTCGGCGAACGACAGCACCATGTTCTGCAACGCGGCCTTGGTCGCGGCATAGCCGATGTGGCTTTTGCTGCCGCGCGAAGAGGTTTCGTCGCAAATGTGGATGATGTCGGCCTTTTCCACCTTGGCCAGCAGGTCGCCCAGGGCCAGGTTGAGATGGTAGGGCGCTTCGACGTGCAGGCGGAACATGGTCTCGAGGTTTTCCAGGCCATCGTCGAGCCACAGCGAGGCGTTGTGGATGATCGCGCGCAGGCCGTCGTAATGGTTGTGCAGGTAGTCGATCAGGGCCTGGCGGTCAGCCGCCTGGCACAGGTCGGCCTGGAACTGCACGATGTTCGGGTGGGCCGCCTGTGGCTGGAGGCTTCGGCTGGCACTGACTACCGTATGGCCGGCCTGCGCCAGTTCAAGGGCCAGAGCCAGCCCGACGCGCTGGCTGGCTCCGGTAACGAGAATGGGGCTGTTCATGTTCGGGGCGGTCAACTTGTCTGTCATTTGGTTGCCGCCCAGCATACCCGAACTGTCTACCGCGTGTACGGCCTGGCCTCAGCGGCTGCGAAGGGCGCCAGCGGGAGCCGGGGATGCATGCAGCCAGCCGGCCAGCAGGCGGGTGGACAGGGGGATGAACAGGTAGACCATCACCGGCGTCAGGCCCAGGGTGCTGAGCAGTACCCGTGGTACCAGGCCCAGTGCTGCCAGCCAGTGGCCGAACACCAGGTTGAACACCAGCGAGACCGGGAAGAAGGCCAGCCAGATGGCTACCGCCTGCTTCCAGCGCGGTGGTTTTTGCACCATGTTGGTGCCAAACCAGTCGTCAATGCCGCTCACGCGCGCTTCTTTGGGGCGTTCGAACAGGCCGTTGCCGCGCTGCAACCAGGCCCGGCGCGAGGCGGAATGCTCCCAGGCCTGCAGGGTCGGCTCGTCGCTGAAGCGGAAGATGATCTGGAACTCGTCGCTGTCGCGGGGGGGCGCGAGGATGCCCGAGCCAAGGTAGCCGGGGAAGTCGGTGGCCAGCTGTTCGCCTTCATGCAGCCATTCCAGCAGGTCCTGGTAGCGGCCATGGGCGGCGCGGCGCGACACCATCAGGGTGACGGGTGGG
>Ga0209676_1000803_pt1 | contig 41332 bp, 38 predicted proteins | sample AraplaCvi_mLB_r2_FD_184282 | JGI IMG/M metagenome (GOLD analysis project Ga0209676, IMG submission 184282) | Arabidopsis root microbial communities from North Carolina, USA - plate scrape MF_Cvi_mLB_r2 (SPAdes) (version 2) | ecosystem: Host-associated > Plants > Roots > Endosphere | place: USA... | reverse complement strand
CGGTTGTTGTCGGCGTACCTGCTGAGCCCGCCGGTGTTCGCCAGTGATTCGCAGCCGGCCAATGCGTCGCTGGAGCGCTTCAGCCACCAGCTGGAACATGATGCGCAGATGGAGAGCGATACGCGGGTGCCGGCAGTGGATAGCCTGGTTGGCAACAAGGGCTGAGGGCCCTGGGGGCTGCGTTGCAGCCCATCGCGACACAAGGCCGCTCCCACAGGTACAGCGCATGACACCAGGTCGGCGCGATCGTTGTGGGAGCGGCCTTGTGTCGCGATGGGCCGCAAAGCGGCCCCAAAATTCCGAATGTTTCGCGTAGCATGCCCCCACCAACACCCTAGGCAACGCCCACCATGCTGATCCCCTACGACCAACTGCAAGCCGAAACCCTGACCCGCCTGATCGAGGACTTCGTCACCCGCGACGGTACCGACAACGGCGACGACACCCCGCTGGAAACCCGTGTGCTGCGGGTGCGCCAGGCATTGGCCAAGGGCCAGGCGTTCATCCTGTTCGACCCGGAAAGCCAGCAGTGCCAGTTGCTGGCCAAGCATGATGTGCCCCGGGAACTGCTCGACTAGCAGGTCTGGCCTCTTCGCGGGCAAGCCCGCTCCCACAGGAATGCCACAGTACCAGTGGAAGCGGGCGAGCCCCGGCACAGGCAACATCAGATTCCACGGGCTTTATCTTTCTGCCCTTCCTTGATGCGCTTGTATACCTCGTCCCGATGCACCGGCACCTGCCGCGGTGCATCCACACCAAAACGCACCACCCCGTCCCGCGTTTCCACGACCATGATCCGAATGTCATCACCAATCACGATGACTTCCCCTACTTCGCGCCCTATTACCAGCATGCTCCGATCCTCCAGCGAAAGGGAAAACCGGAGCCTGCCTTGATGGCATTCGGCTACTCAATAGCTCCGCCGGGAATCAGAAGCCCCCTACATCTTGGGGTAATTTTCCTTACAGACGAGTCATCGCGACCGAGCTTTGGCCCGCATTTTCACCGCCATCTCGGCCATCTCGTCATACAGCCGCTCGGGGGCCTGGCGCTTCAGTTGCCAGGCCTGGCGCCCGGCCTCGTGGGGCAGGATCAGGAATTCACCCGCGCCAACCTGCTGGTGGATGTAGTCGGCGATTTCCACCGCATTGATCGGCGAGCCTTCCAGCAGCTTGCCAACCTGCGCTTTCATCGCCGGGTTCGGCCCGCGGAACGAGTCCAGCAGGTTGGTCTGGAAGAACGACGGGCATACCACGTGCACCGCCACCTCCAACTGGCGCAGCTCCACCAGCAGGCTTTCCGACAGGGCCAGCACGCCGGCCTTGGCCACGTTGTAGTTGCTCATGCCCGGTCCCTGCATCAGCGCGGCCATCGAGGCAATATTGATGATCCGCCCCTTGCTGCGCTCCAGCAGCGGCAGGAAGGCTTTGCAGCCCTTGACCACGCCCATCAGGTTGACCGCGATCTGCCAGTCCCAGTCCTCCAGCGACAGTTCGGCGAAGAACCCGCCCGAGGCGACGCCGGCATTGTTGACGATCACATCGATGCCGCCGAACTGCTCGCTGCAGGCCTGGGCAAGCGCAGTGAGCTGGCTGTAGTCGCGCACGTCACAGCGCTGGACGAAGCCCTCGCCGCCGGCGGCGCGGGCCAGCGCCAGGGTTTCGTGCAGGCCGGCTTCGTTGACATCGGCCAGCGCCAGGCGCCAGCCCTCACGTGCCCAGCGCAGGGCGATCTCGCGACCGAGGCCGGACCCGGCGCCGGTGATCATGATGCGGTTTTGCATGGTGGCTGGCCTTGTTCTGATGACTGGTGAAAGGAGTCTAAACAAGGGCCTGGGTAGCAGCAGGGTTAATCAGGGTAGTGAATGGGCGGGCATGACCATCTGGTAAGCCCGCGAAGAGGCCAGCACAGGTGCACACAAATGGAATCTTTCACAAACTCCGGCAGTCCTTATTTACAAGAGGCCAGCAGTCCGAGGCCCTTGACCCTCAACCACGCAAGGACTCCGTCATGACCACGATCCTCATCATCATCCTGATCCTTCTGCTGATTGGTGGCTTACCGGTCTTCCCGCACTCGCGCAGCTGGGGTTACGGCCCGTCCGGCATCATCGGCGTGGTGCTGGTGATTCTGCTGGTGTTGTTGCTGCTAGGCATGATCTAGCGGCGAACACACAAAAAAAAACCGCGCCGAAGCGCGGTTTTTTATTGCCGGAAGGATCAGTGCGAAACAGCCCCCGATGCCCCCAGGCCAGTCTGCGAACGCACGAACTGCGGGAAGAACAGCGCACGTTCGTCTTCAGCAGCCTTGGACTTGTCGGTGACCGAGAAGAACCAGATGCTGACGAAGGCAATGGCCATGGAGAACAGTGCCGGGTACTCGTACGGGTAGATCGGCTTCTCGTGACCGAGGATCTGTACCCAGATGGTCGGGCCGAGGATCATCAGCGTCACCGCGCTCACCAGGCCCAGCCAGCCGCCGATCATGGCGCCGCGGGTAGTCAGCTTTTTCCAGTACATCGAGAGCAGCAGTACCGGGAAGTTGCAGCTGGCGGCGATGGAGAACGCCAGGCCGACCATGAAGGCGATGTTCTGCTTCTCGAACAGGATGCCCAGGCCGATCGCCAGTACGCCCAGGGCGACGGTGGTGATCTTCGACACGCGGATCTCGTCCTTGTCGTTGGCCTTGCCCTTGCGCCATACACTGGCGTACAGGTCGTGGGACACCGCCGAGGCACCGGCCAGGGTCAGGCCGGCCACCACCGCCAGGATGGTGGCGAAGGCAACAGCCGAGATGAAGCCGAGGAACACGCTGCCACCTACGGCATTGGCCAGGTGCACCGCCGCCATGTTGTTACCGCCCAGCAAGGCACCAGCGGCGTCCTTGAAGTCCGGGTTGGTGCTGACCAGCAGGATGGCGCCAAAGCCGATGATGAAGGTGAGGATGTAGAAGTAGCCGATGAAGCCGGTGGCGTACAGCACGCTCTTGCGCGCTTCCTTGGCATCACTGACGGTGAAGAAGCGCATCAGGATGTGCGGCAGGCCGGCGGTACCGAACATCAGCGCCAGGCCCAGGGAGAACGCCGAAATCGGGTCCTTGACCAGGCCACCCGGGCTCATGATCGCCTCGCCCTTGGCATGCACCTTGATCGCTTCGGAGAACAGGGTGTTGAAGTCGAAGCCCACGTGCTTCATCACCATCAGCGCCATGAAGCTGGCACCGGACAGCAACAGCACGGCCTTGATGATCTGTACCCAGGTGGTGGCCAGCATGCCGCCGAACAGTACGTACAGGCACATCAGGATACCGACCAGGATCACCGCCACATGGTAGTCCAGGCCGAACAGCAGCTCGATCAGCTTGCCGGCACCGACCATCTGGGCGATCAGGTAGAAGGCCACGACCACCAGCGAGCCGGAGGCCGACAGGGTGCGGATCTCCTTCTGCCCGAGGCGGTACGAGGCCACGTCGGCGAAGGTGTACTTGCCCAGGTTGCGCAAGCGTTCGGCGATCAGGAAGAGGATGATCGGCCAGCCGACCAGGAAGCCGATCGAGTAGATCAGGCCGTCGTAGCCGGAGGTGAACACGAGCGCGGAAATACCCAGGAACGAGGCAGCCGACATGTAGTCACCGGCAATCGCCAGGCCGTTCTGGAAGCCGGTGATCTTGCCACCGGCGGCGTAGTAGTCCGACGCCGACTTGTTGCGCTTGGAGGCCCAGTAGGTAATGCCGAGGGTGAAGGCGACGAAGGCCACGAACATGGCGATCGCAGAAACGTTCAGCGGTTGCTTCTGCACCTCGCCGGTCAGGGCATCGGCGGCCCACACGGCGGGTGCAAAGGCTCCGCAGGCCAGTACGGCCAGGGCTTTGGCGTGGCGAATCATTGTTGCGCCTCCTTCAGGATGGCCTTGTTCAGCTCATCGAATTCGCCGTTGGCGCGGCGTACGTAGATGGCGGTCAGGACGAATGCCGAGACGATCAGGCCGACGCCCAGGGGAATGCCCCAGGTAATCGATGACTCAGGGCTGAGCTTGGCGCCCAGAATCTGAGGACCGTAGGCGATCAGGAGGATGAATGCGCAGTACAGGCCGAGCATGATCGCCGAGAGAATCCAGGCGAACCGTTCGCGTTTGGTGACCAGCTCCTTGAAGCGGGGGCTGTTTTGTATCGAGAGGTAAATGCTGTCGTTCATTGTTTTTGTCCTAGCAGCACAGATAGGGGTGGAACCCACGACTCTTACTTTATGCGGCTATCGGACGCCAACCAGACGACCTTAGTCTTAGATGCAACGGTGTTTTACCGGTTGCGTAACAAAGTTATGGCCCTTTCGCGGGCACGCCCGCTCCCACAGGGGATTTGCGCAAGCCCGAAGACTGCGCAAATCCCTGTGGGAGCGGGCGTGCCCGCGAAGCAGCAAAACCGGCCCTGACGGGTGTTACTTGCCGGTCCACTCCTTCACGCGCTCAGGGTGCTTGGCCACCCAGTCCTTGGCCGCCGCTTCAGGCTTGGCGCCTTCCTGGATCGCCAGCATCACCTCGCCAATCTCGTCCTTCGACTGCCAGTTGAACTTCTTCAGGAACTCCGCCACTTCCGGCGCCTTGGTCGCCAGTTCCTTGCTACCGATGCTGTTCACGGTTTCCGCGGCGCCATACACGCCTTTCGGGTCTTCGAGGAACTTCAGCTTCCACTTGGCGAACATCCAGTGCGGCACCCAGCCGGTCACCGCGATCGACTGCTGCTTGTTATAGGCACGGCCCAGTTCTGCCGTCATCGCAGCACCGGAACTGGCTTGCAGCTTGTAACCGGTGAGGTCGTAGTCCTTGATGGCCTGCTCGGTTTTCAGCATCACGCCGGAACCGGCGTCGATGCCGACGATCTTCTGCTTGAAGGTGTCGTCGGTCTTGAGGTCGGCGATGCTCACCGCCTTGACATACTCGGGGACGATCAGGCCGATCTTGGCGTCCTTGAAGTTCGGGCCGTAGTCGACCACGTTGTCCTTGTTCTTGGCCCAGTACTCGCCATGGGTCACCGGCAACCAGGCCGACAACATGGCATCGAGCTTGCCGGTTGCCACACCCTGCCACATGATCCCGGTGGCGACGGCCTGCAACTTCACGTCGTAACCGAGTTTCTGCTTGATCACTTCGGCGGCCACGTTGGTGGTCGCCACGCTGTCAGCCCAACCATCCACGTAACCAATGCTGACTTCTTTGGCCATTGCCTGTGCCGCACTCATGGCCAGTACCATGGCGGTGCCCACACCCAGGAAACGTCGCATTTTTGTAATAGCAGCCATCAAAGCATCCCCTCGTCAGGTCTCGGAATTTGCATCATCGTCCTGCAACGATAGTCGACCTGCTCCAGCTACGACCTGTATGCGCCCCATATGCGACAGCACTATGCCATTAGCGCCATCGCCCTGCGCCGACCTGCGCGATCCTTGCATGCCAAAGGTTTGGCGCCGGGCTACTATCTACCCTTTTGCGCCTGACGATGGACCGCCCGATGCCCAGTTCTACCCGCCTGCTGCTGCCGTTGTACCTGCTTGCCTGCCTGCTCGCCCTGCTCGGGCTCGGAGGGCTCTGGTACGGGCTTGGCAAGCCGGTGCAGCTGCCGGACGCGGCCAGCCCGACGCACAAGCTGCAATGCGCCTCGTACACCCCGTTCGACAAGGACCAGTCGCCCTACGACCAGCCGTTCCGCCTGCGCCCGGCACGCATGGATGCCGATCTCGCCTTGCTGGCCGAGCGTTTCCAGTGCATTCGCACCTACTCCATGACCGGTCTCGAGGCGATCCCGGCGCTGGCACGCAAGCATGGCCTGAAGGTGATGCTCGGCGCCTGGGTCAACGCGCACCCGGCAGACACCGACCGGGAGATCGACCTGTTGATCGCCGCCGCCAACGCCAACCCAGACGTGGTCAGTGCGGTGATCGTTGGCAACGAGACGTTGCTGCGCAAGGAGATGACTGGCGCGCACCTGGCCACGCTGATCGCCCGGGTGAAAAGCCAGGTCAAGGTGCCGGTGACCTACGCCGATGTATGGGAATTCTGGTTGCAGCACCCGCAGGTGGCGCCGGCGGTGGACTTCGTGACCATTCACCTGCTGCCCTACTGGGAAGACGACCCGCGCGGCATCGACGAGGCGCTGGCCCACGTTGCCGATGTGCGCCAGGTGTTCGGCACGCGCTTCGCGCCCAAGGACATCCTGATCGGAGAAACCGGCTGGCCCAGCGAAGGCCGCCAGCGCGAGACCGCCACGCCCAGCCGGGTCAACGAGGCGCGTTTCATTCGTGGCTTTGTCACCCTGGCCGAGCACAACGGCTGGCGCTACAACCTGATCGAGGCGTTCGATCAGCCATGGAAGCGCGCCAACGAGGGGGCGGTCGGCGGTTACTGGGGGCTTTACGATGCCGACCGGCAGGACAAGGGCGTGCTTGAAGGGCCGGTGAGCAACCTGCCTGACTGGCCGCAATGGTTGCTGGCCAGTGCCGTGCTGACGCTGCTGATGCTGGTGCTTGCCGGGCGCCCGGCCACCCCGACAGCGGCCATGCTGCTGCCGTTGCTGGCGGCGTTTGGTGCCGGTTGCCTGGGGCTTTGGGGCGAGCTGATGCGCACCCATGCACGCTTTGCCGGCGAGTGGCTGTGGGCGCTGCTGCTGGCGGGCTTGAACCTGCTGGTGCTGGCCCATGCCGTACTGGCCCTGGCGCGGCGCACGGGCTGGCGCGAGCGGCTGTTCGCCTGGCTGCAGGCGCGGGCCGGCTGGCTGTTGCTGGCGGCGGGTTTTGCCGCGGCAGTGAGCATGCTGGCGATGGTGTTCGACCCACGCTATCGCAGCTTCCCCAGCGCAGCGCTGGCGTTGCCGGCGCTGGTGTATGTGCTGTGGCCGGTGCGGGCGCGACGGGCAGAGGTGGCGCTGCTGGCGTTCATCGTCGGTGCCGGGGTGGCGCCGCAGTTGTTTGTGGAGGGGTTGGAGAACCAGCAGGCCTGGGGCTGGGCAGTCGTCAGTGTGCTGATGACCGCGGCCTTGTGGCGGAGCTTGCGCCTGCGACCGGCTTGATGCCCCGGGGCCGCTACGCGCCCCATCGCCGGCAAGCCAGCTCCCACACCGACCGCATCAGCTCCAAGTTTTGGGCAGTGCCTGTGGGGGCCAATGTCTTTGCTCAAGTTGTGAAAGGCAGCGCGGTCAATGTGGGAGCTGGCTTGCCGGCGATGGGGCGCGCAGCGGCCCCTGCCAACTTCAGTGCGGTTGCCGCACCAGCCGCAACCCCGCCAGCACCAGCGCGAACACGGCGATGCTGGCGGTATACAGCACCAGCGCCGGCACCGCGAACACCAGCGCCACCACCGCCAGCCACCAGCCGCTGCGGCCGGCAACCACCTGCGCCAGCAGTGCCAACCCGAGCCCGCCCCAGGCCAGCACCTGATGATGAATGCCCAGCCCCAGCAACGAGCGCACCTCACATTGCCAGTAGGCCGCCGGCGCCGTGCACAGCCCCACCCACTGCCCGTCCTCCATCAGCCCGTAGCGCACGCCATAACTGGCAGCGAGCCAAAGCCCCAGAAACAGCACAAGCAGCGCAGCCGGCAGCGAACGAGACATCCGGTTCTCCAATAGCGGTAATCGTAAGCATCCATGATCGCTTATGCCCGGTTGTAAGGCAAAATCACAACCCTGCAGCTATGTTGTTGCAGATAACAGGCACGCCAAAGACCACCGCACCTGGCAACTTTGCCTGGCCCGCTGTGGTCCTAGCCTGCACACGGCTCGACCTTGCGTTCTTTTGGGGGATTACATGCTTCGATCTTTGCGCCTCGCTGCCTTGCTCGGCAGCCTGCTCATGGCTGTGGCCGCTTCGGCGCGGGATATCGACGCCGCAAGCTATGGCTACCCCTTGACCAACCCGTTCGAGGCCACCATCGCCACCACGCCGCCGGAGCAGCGCCCCACCTTGCCGGGCGACGACGAAATCAGCCAGTCCGACTACAGCCTCAACCTGCGCCCGGACCGTGAGTTCACCTTGCCCGACAACTTCTGGGCAGTGAAAAAACTCAAGTACCGCCTGGCCCGCCAGGACCACGAGGCGCCGCTGATCTTCATCATCGCCGGTACCGGTGCGCCCTATACCAGCAGCATCAACGAATACCTGAAAAAGCTGTTCTACCAGGCCGGCTTCCACGTGGTGCAGCTGTCCTCGCCCACCAGCTACGACTTCATGAGCGCCGCCTCGCGCTTCGCCACCCCAGGCGTCAGCCAGGAGGATGCCGAAGACATGTACCGGGTGATGCAGGCCGTGCGCGCCCAGCACCCGCGCCTGCCGGTCAGCGAGTTCTACCTCACCGGCTACAGCCTGGGTGCACTCGACGCGGCCTTCGTCAGCCACCTGGACGAAACCCGCCGTAGCTTCAACTTCAAGCGTGTGCTGCTGCTGAACCCACCGGTCAACCTGTACACCTCGATCAACAACCTCGACAAGCTGGTGCAGACCCAGGTCAAGGGCATCGACCGCAGCACCACCTTCTACGAGCTGATGCTGGCCAAGCTGACCCGCTACTTCCAGGAAAAGGGCTACATCGACCTCAATGAGGCCCTGCTGTACGACTTCCAGCAGTCGCGCCAGCACCTGTCCAACGAGCAGATGGCCATGCTGATCGGCACCTCGTTCCGCTTCTCGGCGGCCGATATCGCCTTCACCTCCGACCTGATCAACCGCCGCGGCCTGATCATTCCGCCGAAGTTCCCGATCACCGAGGGCAGCAGCCTCACGCCGTTCTTCAAGCGCGCCCTGCAGTGCGATTTCGACTGCTACATGACCGAACAGGTCATCCCGATGTGGCGCGCCCGCACCGACGGCAACAGCATCCTGCAACTGGTCAACCAGGTCAGCCTGTATGCGCTGGAAGACTACCTGAGCAGCAGCGACAAGATCGCCGTGATGCACAACGCCGATGACGTCATCCTCGGCCCCGGCGACATCGGATTCCTGCGCAAGGTGTTTGGTGAGCGCCTGACGCTCTACCCTCACGGCGGCCATTGCGGCAACCTCAATTACCGCGTCAACAGTGACGCCATGCTGGAGTTCTTCCGTGGTTAACAAACTCCTCTTCGCCACTGCATTGTTCGCCGCCGGCCAGGCCCTGGCCGCCGAAACCGCCCCCCGGGCCAGCGTGATCGAGGCCGACCCGCAAGTTACCGAAGCGCCACTGGCACCCGAGGCGGATGGTTTCGTCGACCCGCTGCGCGAACTGAAATTCAACCCGGGGCTCGACCAGCGCGAGTTCGAGCGCTCTACCCTGCAGGCACTGAACGTGTACGACCCGCTGGAGTCGATCAACCGGCGCGTCTATCACTTCAACTACCGCCTGGACCAGTGGGTGCTGCTGCCGCTGGTAAGCGGCTACCAGTACGTCACCCCACGCTTCGTGCGCACCGGGGTGACCAACTTCTTCAACAACCTGGGCGACGTGCCGAACCTGTTCAACAGCGTGTTGCAGCTGAAGGCCAAGCGCTCGGCGGAGATCACTGCGCGGCTGATGTTCAACACCATCATCGGCGTGGGCGGGCTGTGGGACCCGGCGACCATGATGGGCCTGCCGCGGCAAAGTGAAGACTTTGGCCAGACCTTGGGCTTCTATGGCGTACCGGACGGGCCATACCTGATGCTGCCGGTGCTGGGGCCGTCGAACCTGCGCGATACCACCGGGCTGGTGGTGGACTATGCGGGCGAACAGGCGATCAACTACCTGAACGTGGCCGAAGCCAGCAGCGACCACCCGGAAATCTCCGTGTTGCGCGTGGTGGACAAGCGCTACAGCACCAAATTCCGCTATGGCCAGCTCAACTCGCCGTTCGAATACGAGAAGGTACGGTATGTGTATACACAGGCGCGCAAACTGCAAATAGCCGAGTAAACCTGTTCCGGCCCCTTCGCGGGCTTGCCCGCTCCCACAGGTCCTGTGATGACCCTGTGGGAGCGGGCGTGCCCGCGAAAGGGCCGGCACAGGCAACCTCAAATCCCCAGGAACTGGCACAGCTCGCGCTTCTTTGCCAAGGCGTCCTTTCGCCCCAGTTCAATCAGCTCGCTGCAATAACTGGCCTCGAACAGCAAATAGCTCAACACCCCCGCCCCGCTGGTACGCGTCGCCCCCGGCCCGCGCAGGAACACGCGCAACGCCGCCGGCAACTCGCGCCGGTGCCGCGCGGCAATCTCGTCCAGCGGCTGGCTGGGCGCCACCACCAACACATCGATTGGCGCCAGGCCCAGGCGCCGGGCGTCCAGGTGCGCCGGCAACAGGTGGCTCAGGTGGTTCAGGCGTTGCAGCAGCTCGATGTCGTCTTCCAGGCTGTCAATGAACGTGCTGTTGAGCATGTGCCCGCCGATCTGCGCCAGGCTCGGCTGCTGCCCGCTGAACACGCGCTGGGTCGGCAACGGTGGCGCCGGCCGCTGCGGGTTGCCGCTGACCCCCACCACCAGTACCCGGCTGGCGCCCAGGTGCAGGGCCGGGCTGATCGGCGCCGACTGGCGTACCGCACCATCGCCGAAATATTCGTCGCCCAACCGCACCGGGGCGAACAGCAGCGGGATGGCCGCGCTGGCCAGCAGGTGGTCGATGGTCAATGACGTGGGCATGCCGATGCGGCGGTGGCGCAACCAGGCCTCGATGGTGCCGCGCCCCTGGTAGAAGGTCACCGCCTGGCCGGATTCGTAGCCAAAGGCGGTCACCGCGACGGCGCGCAGTTGCTCGGCGGCCAGGGAGTGGCCGATACCGTCCAGGTTCAGGTGCGCCTGCAGCAAGCCGCGCAATGGGCTGCTGTCCAGCAGTGCCACCGGCGCCGGGCCACCCAGGCCTAGCAGGTTGTGGCCGACAAAGCGGCTGGCCTGGCGGACCACACCGGGCCAGTCGCTGCGGATGACCAGGTGGCTGCGGAAGTTCTGCCAGAAGGCGGTGAGCCGCTGTACGGCGTCGCTGAAATGGGTGGCGCCACTGGCCAGGGTGACAGCGTTGATGGCGCCGGCGGAAGTGCCGACAATGACCGGGAACGGGTTGTGCGCGCCGGCGGGCAACAGCTCGGCAATGCCGGCCAGCACACCGACCTGATAGGCGGCACGGGCGCCGCCGCCAGAAAGGATGAGACCGGTTACCGGGGGTGGGGCCATGGGTTCCTTCCTGGATCAGCTGGTTTCAGGCCCGGCCTCTTCGCGGGCTCGCCCGCTCCCACAGGATCATCACAGGACTCGAGGCCCGCGCAGTACCTGTGGGAGCGGGCAAGCCCGCGAATAGGCCGGCACTGGTAACACAAAAAATCAGCGTTTCTTCTTGTCGTACAGACGCGGCGCCCCTTCGGGCCGCGACTTGAACCGGCGATGCGCCCACAGGTACTGCTCGGGGCATTCGCGCAACACGCTTTCCACCCACTGGTTGATGCGCAGGCAGTCAGCCTCTTCGCTCTCCCCGGGGAAGTCCGCCAACGGCGGATGGATCACCAGACGATAGCCGCTGCCATCCTCCAGGCGCTTCTGGGTGAACGGAATCACCTGCGCCTTGCCCAACCGGGCAAACTTGGTGGTGGCCGTCACCGTCGCCGCCGGGATGCCGAACAGCGGCACGAACAGGCTCTGCTTGGCGCCGTAGTCCTGGTCGGGGGCGTACCAGATCGCCCGGCCCGAACGCAGCAGCTTGAGCATGCCGCGCACATCCTCGCGCTCCACCGCCAGCGAGTCGAGGTTATGCCGCTCGCGGCCGCTGCGCTGGATAAAGTCGAACAACGGGTTGCCGTGCTCGCGGTACATGCCGTCGATGGTGTGCTGCTGCCCCAGCAGCGCGGCGCCGATTTCCAGGGTAGTGAAGTGCACCGCCATCAGGATGGCACCCTGCCCCGCCTGCTGCGCGGCCTGCAGGTGCTCCAGCCCCTCGACATGGGCCAGGCGCGCCAGCCGGGCCTTGGGCCACCACCAGCTCATGGCCATTTCGAAGAAGGCGATACCGGTGGAGGCGAAGTTGGCCTTGAGCAGGCGCTGCCGTTCGTCGACCGACAGCTCCGGGAAACACAGCTCCAGGTTGCGCGCGGCAATGCGCCGCCGTTCACCGGCAAAGCGGTACATCACGGCACCCAGCGCGGCACCGACTTTCAACAGGACCCGGTACGGCAACTGGACCACCAGCCACAGCAGGCCCAGGCCCAGCCACAGGCCCCAGAAACGTGGGTGAAGGAAATAGGGACGAAAACGCGGGCGTTCCATTGAAGCATCCGGAAAGACAAAGGCCGCGCATTCTACAACGGATCAGCGCATGTTGCGGGCAACCGGTCTTATCGTTATAAGTCAGGGCACTTTTTTCGCAACAAGCCGTCTATGCAGACCATGAGCCCAAACCACACACCCGACACCGCCTCCGTGTTCCAGCTCAAGGGCAGCATGCTCGCCATTACCGTGCTGGAACTGGCGCGCAATGACCTTGAGGCCCTCGACCGCCAACTGGCGGCCAAAGTCGCCCAGGCACCGAACTTCTTCAGCAATACGCCGCTGGTGCTGGCGCTGGACAAGCTGCCGGCCGGCGAGGGGGCAATCGACCTGCCGGGCTTGATGCGGATCTGCCGCCACCACGGCCTGCGTACCCTGGCCATCCGCGCCAACCGCATCGAGGACATTGCCGCCGCCATCGCCATCGACCTGCCAGTGCTGCCGCCATCCGGCGCCCGCGAACGGCCGCTGGAGCCCGAGCCGGAGGTGAAGAAACCCGAGCCGGCCCCGGTCCCGCCGCCGATCCTTGAACCCGAGGTGCGCCCGACCCGCATCATCACTGCGCCAGTACGTGGCGGCCAGCAGATCTACGCCCAGGGCGGCGACCTGGTCGTGACCGGTTCGGTCAGCCCGGGCGCGGAACTTCTGGCCGATGGCAACATCCATGTGTACGGCGCCATGCGCGGCCGCGCCCTGGCCGGCATCAAAGGCAATACCAAGGCACGTATCTTCTGCCAGCAGATGACCGCCGAAATGGTCTCCATCGCCGGCCAGTACAAGGTCTGCGAAGACCTGCGCCGCGACCCGCTGTGGGGCACCGGCGTGCAAGTCAGCCTGTCTGGCGACGTGTTGAACATCACCCGTCTTTAACGGATACTTGCCAGCATTTTTAGTGCAACTTTTCCTGACGTTGCCGTTTGTTTGTATTTTTGCAGGGACTTGTGTCCCGATTATTTTAGGGGTGAAACACCTTGGCCAAGATTATCGTGGTTACTTCCGGCAAGGGGGGTGTGGGCAAGACCACCACCAGCGCCGCCATTGGTACCGGCCTCGCACTGCGTGGCCACAAGACCGTCATCGTCGACTTCGACGTGGGCCTGCGTAACCTCGACCTGATCATGGGCTGCGAACGCCGCGTGGTGTACGACTTCGTCAACGTGGTCAACGGCGAAGCCAACCTGCAACAGGCCCTGATCAAGGACAAGCGCCTCGAGAACCTGTACGTGCTGGCCGCAAGCCAGACCCGTGACAAGGACGCGCTGACCCAGGAAGGCGTGGAAAAGGTGCTGATGGAGCTGAAGAAAGACTTCGACTTCGTCATCTGCGACTCGCCGGCCGGTATCGAGAAAGGCGCACACCTGGCCATGTACTTCGCCGACGAAGCCGTCGTGGTGACCAACCCCGAGGTGTCCTCGGTACGTGACTCCGACCGCATGCTGGGCATCCTGTCGAGCAAGTCGCGCCGCTCCGAGAACGGCGAAGAGCCGATCAAGGAACACCTGCTGATCACCCGCTACCACCCGGAGCGCGTGGAAAAGGGCGAAATGCTGAGCATCGCCGACGTCGAAGAGATCCTGGCGATCAAGCTCAAGGGTGTAATCCCCGAAAGCCAGGCAGTGCTCAAGGCTTCCAACCAGGGTATCCCGGTCATCCTCGACGACCAGAGCGATGCCGGCCAGGCCTATAGCGATACCGTCGACCGCCTGCTGGGCAAAGAAAAGCCCCTGCGGTTCATCGAAGTGCCGAAGCAAGGATTCTTCGCGCGCCTGTTTGGAGGCAAGTAAACCATGAACCTTTTTGACTTCTTTCGTGGCAGACAGAAACAGACCAGCGCGTCGGTAGCGAAAGAGCGTCTACAGATCATCGTGGCGCACGAGCGCGGCCAACGCAGCGAACCGGACTACCTGCCCGCACTGCAGAAAGAACTGCTGGAAGTGATCCGCAAGTATGTGAACATCGGCAACGATGACGTGCATATCGAGCTGGAAAACCAGGGTAGCTGCTCGATTCTGGAGCTGAACATCACCTTGCCGGATCGCTGATTTCGCGACCAGGCCTGGATCATTGGGGCTGCTTTGCAGCCCATCGCCGGCAAGCCAGCTCCCACAGGGTCCGCGCTGTACCTGTGGGAGCTGGCTTGCCGGCGATGGGCCGCAAAGCGGCCCCAGTGTTTTCCCCGATATAACCGAGACCAAGCAATGCCGCTGTCCAACATCCAGATCCTGCACGAAGACGCCGCCATCCTGGTGATCAACAAACCGACCCTGTTGCTGTCGGTACCCGGCCGCGCCGAGGACAACAAGGACTGCCTGATCACCCGCCTGCAGGAAAACGGCTACCCCGACGCGCTGATCGTGCACCGCCTGGACTGGGAAACTTCCGGCATCATCCTGCTGGCCCGGGATGCCGACAGCCACCGCGAGCTGTCGCGCCAGTTCCATGACCGCGAAACCGAAAAGGCCTACACCGCGCTGTGCTGGGGCCAGCCGACACTGGACAGCGGCAGCATCGACCTGCCGCTGCGCTACGACCCGCCGACCAAGCCACGGCATGTGGTGGACCACGAGCAGGGCAAGCATGCGTTGACCTTCTGGCGTATCGTCGAGCGCTGCGGTGATTACTGCCGGGTAGAGCTGACACCGATTACCGGGCGTTCACACCAGTTGCGCGTGCACATGCTGTCGATCGGCCACCCGCTGCTGGGCGACCGGCTGTATGCCAACCCCGAGGCACTGGCGGCCCATGAGCGGCTGTGCCTGCATGCGTCGATGCTGAGCTTTACCCACCCGGTGACCGGGGAGCGGTTGAAGTTCGAGTGCCCTGCTCCTTTCTGATTTTTCGGGGCCTGCACTGGCCTCATCGCGGGCTTGCCCGCTCCCACAACGTGCAGTACCTGTGGGAGCGGGCAAGCCCGCGAAGAGGCAGACACAATTTGTCGACCCAATACGCTAAACTCGCGCCACTGCTGTCTGGAGTGAGCTATGCGCGACGCACTGAATTCTGGCCTTATCGACTTCCTCAAGGCCTCCCCAACGCCCTTCCACGCCACCGCCAGCCTGGCCCAGCGCCTGGAAGCTGCCGGCTACCAGCGCCTGGACGAGCGCGACAGCTGGGCCACGGTGCCCGGCGGCCGCTATTACGTCACCCGCAACGACTCGTCGATCATCGCCATCAAGCTGGGCAAGCAAGCCCCGCTGCTAAACGGTATCCGCATGGTCGGCGCCCATACCGACAGCCCGTGCCTGCGGGTCAAGCCGCAGCCCGAACTGCAGCGCCAGGGCTTCCTGCAGCTGGGCGTCGAAGTGTATGGGGGCGCCTTGCTGGCACCCTGGTTCGACCGCGACCTGTCGCTGGCCGGCCGGGTCACCTACCGCCGTGACGGCAAGGTCGAAAGCCAGCTGATCGACTTCAAGCTGCCAATCGCGGTCATCCCCAACCTGGCCATCCATCTCAACCGCACCGCCAACGAAGGCTGGGCGATCAACCCGCAGCACGAGCTGCCGCCAATCCTGGCCCAGGTGGCGGGTGACGAGCGCATCGACTTCCGCGCCCTGCTCACCGAGCAACTGGCCCGCGAGCACGAGCTGATCGCCGATGTGGTGCTGGATTACGAGCTGAGCTTCTACGACACCCAGGACGCCGCGCTGGTCGGCCTGAACGGCGACTTCATCGCCGGTGCGCGCCTGGACAACCTGTTATCGTGCTATGCCGGCCTGCAGGCCCTGCTGGCCGCCGACAGCGATGAAACCTGTGTGCTGGTGTGCAACGACCACGAAGAAGTCGGCAGCTGCTCAGCCTGTGGCGCCGACGGCCCGATGCTGGAGCAGACCCTGCAGCGCCTGCTGCCGGATGGCGATGCCTATGTGCGCACCATTCAGCGTTCGCTGATGGTGTCGGCCGACAACGCCCACGGCGTGCACCCCAACTACGCCGACAAGCACGACGGCAACCACGGGCCCAAGCTCAACGCCGGGCCGGTCATCAAGGTGAACAACAACCAGCGCTACGCCACCAACAGCGAAACCGCCGGGTTCTTCCGCCACCTGTGCATGGCCGAGGAAGTGCCGGTGCAGAGCTTCGTGGTACGCAGCGACATGGGCTGTGGTTCGACCATCGGGCCGATTGCGGCCAGCCACCTGGGCGTGCGTACGGTGGACATCGGCTTGCCGACCTTTGCCATGCATTCCATTCGCGAGCTGTGCGGCAGCCATGACCTGGCGCACCTGGTGAAGGTGCTGAGCGCGTTCTACCGTTGCCGCGAGCTGCCTTGATGCTTTGATGCAGGCAGGCCTGGCCTCTTCGCGGGCTTGCCCGCTCCCACAGGATCTCCACAGGCCCAGGCATTGTGGGGACCTGTGAGAGCGGGCATGCCCGCGAAGAGGCCAGACCTGCCCAAGGTCAATCCCGCTTCGCTCGCTACCCGCTATGCTTGTTACACCGCCCCACTGCAAAAGGATTGCTGTCCATGTCCCCGTTCCTCTCCCTGTTCGTGCCTGTGTTTCTGTTCCTGTTGTTGCTGACCGTCGGCTTCAGCCTGCGCGAGCGCAACATTGGCGTGGTCATGATGTGGGTCGGCACGCTGGGTATCTTCGGCCTCACCTGCTGGAAAATCCTGGAGCAACTGCCGTCGTGAACCTCTACACTCGGTCAATCGTTTGACCTGAGGTAGTTTTGCCAGTGCCTGCCCTTCTGCGTTGCCTGTTCCTTCTGCTATTCCTGTTTGTCACCCCGGTACAGGCGGCGGGCCTGCCCGGCCTGCTTGGTGGCAGCACGCCCTCACAGCCGGAAGCGACCGAACCGCTGGGCAAGTCGCTGGACGAGGTGATCAAGAACCTGGAAAACGACCAGCAAAGAGCCAAGCTGCTGGCCGACCTGAAAAAGCTGCGCGACGCCACCAGGCAGTCGCAACCCACTGTCGAACAAGGCGTGCTTGGCCTGATCGGCGGCGCCCTGCATGACTTCGAAAAACAGTTCAGCGGCGAGGCCAGCCCGTTCCATCGCTGGGCTGCGGAAATCGAACAGGCCCAGGTCGAACTGAGCGAATTGATCGTACCGGTGCACCAGTGGCCGGCCATCCTGTTCGGCTTTGCCGCCGTCATCGCCGTCTGGAGCGTGCTGGCCTATGCCTTCAACTGGGTCGGGCACCGGGTACGCCTGCGTTTTGGCCTGAGCGAAGAACTGCCGCAGCACCCGCGCACCTGGGACCTGGTGCGCTTTGCCCTGCGCAAGCTGGGCCCGTGGCTGGTGGCGCTGGTATTCACTGTGTACCTGAGCGTGGTGCTGCCGCCGTCGCTAGGCAAGTCGCTGGCCATGGTGCTGGCCTACGCGCTGGTGGTCGGCACCTGCTTCTCGGCCATTTGCGTGATCGCCTTCTCGCTGCTCGACGGCCCCCACCGCCACCGCGCCCTGCACATCCTGCGCCATCAGGCGTTCCGCCCGCTGTGGCTGATCGGCAGCTTCGCCGCGTTTGGCGAGGCGATGAGCGACCCGCGCCTGACCGTCGCCCTCGGCACCCACCTGGCCCATGCCCTGGCCACACTCGCCAATGTGATTGCGGCGCTGTGCACCGGGCTGTTCATCCTGCGCTTCCGCCGCCCGATCGCCCACCTGATCCGCAACCAGCCCCTGTCACGGCGCCTCACCCGTCGCACCCTCAGCGACACCATCGAGATCCTCGGCAGCTTCTGGTTCGTGCCGGCATTGATCCTGGTGGCGATTTCGCTGTTCGCAACGTTCATCTCGGCCGGCGACACCAGCACTGCGCTGCGCCAGTCGCTGATGTGCACGGTGCTGGTGGTGGTGTGCATGGTGCTCAACGGCCTGGTGCGCCGCCACGCCGCCAACCCCAAGCGCGCCAACAAGCGCCAGGCGGTGTATGCGGAGCGCTTGCGCAACTTCGGTTACCTGCTGGTGCACCTGTTCATCTGGCTGGTGTTCATCGAACTGGGGCTGCGCGTGTGGGGCCTGTCGATGATCAGCTTCGCCGAGGGCGACGGCCACGACATAAGCGTGCGCCTGCTGGGCCTGGCCGGCACGCTGATCGTCGCCTGGCTGGTGTGGATCCTGGCCGACACCGCCGTGCACCACGCCCTGGTGCGTTCACGCCGAGGCCTGGCCAACGCCCGTGCGCAAACCATGATGCCGTTGATCCGCAACGTGATGTTCGTGGTCATCTTCATCATCGCAGTGATCGTTGCCCTGGCCAACATGGGCATGAACGTCACCCCGTTGCTGGCCGGTGCCGGTGTGATCGGCCTGGCCATCGGCTTTGGTGCGCAGTCGCTGGTGGCCGACCTGATTACCGGGTTGTTCATCATCATCGAGGATTCGCTGGCCATCGACGACTACGTGGATGTGGGCGGGCACCTGGGCACGGTGGAGGGGCTGACCATCCGTACCGTGCGCCTGCGTGATATCGACGGCATCGTGCATACCATCCCGTTCAGCGAGATCAAGAGCATCAAGAACTACTCGCGCGAGTTCGGCTACGCGATTTTCCGCGTGGCGATCCCGCACAGCATGAACATCGACCAGGCGATCACGCTGATTCGCGAAGTGGGGCAGAAGCTGCGCAACGACCCGCTGATGCGCCGCAACATCTGGTCGCCGCTGGAGTTGCAGGGGGTGGAGAGCTTCGAGTCGGGGTCGGCGATCTTGCGGGCGCGGTTCAAGACCGCGCCGATCAAGCAGTGGGAGGTTTCGCGGGCGTTCAACCTGGCGTTGAAGCGGCAGCTGGATGAGGCGGGGCTGGATTTGGCAACGCCAAGGTTGTCGGTGCAGGTGGTGACAGCCGGGGGTGGCGGGATGGCGCAAACCGGTTCCGCCAGTTAGGGCCTGTTCGCGGGCTTGCCCGCTCCCACAGGATGACGACAGGTCAGATGCAGTGGCATCCCTGTGGGAGCGGGCGGGCCCGCGAAGAAGCCAACATTTCATCCAGCCTGGGCACGGATGCGGATGGCATCATGCCGCCAATACTCCAGGTCACAGTCGATCAGGTGCCCATGCTGGTCACTGTTGACCCGGGTGATATGCAACCCGGGGCTTCCCGCCGACACCTTCAGGGCACTGGCCGCCTCCACCGGCAACGCCGTCGGCAAGATCTCGAAGCACACCTGCCCATACTCGATGCCATACACCCGCCCATAAATCTCGGTCAGCGACTGGGCCAGGTCCTGTTCGAGAATCGCCGGGAAGTAACGTGGGTTGAGGTAGTGCTCGGCATACAGCACCGCCCGCCCATCGATCCGCCGCAACCGGCAGATGCGCACCACGCTGGACAACGCCGGCAGCTGCAAGCGCGCACAGATGGCCGCCGAGGCCGGCTGCAGCCGCGCCGACAACAATTCGGTACCGGGCTCCCGCCCCTGCTCGCGAACCATGGCATGGAAGTGGCTGCGTTCGATCAGGTCGTAGGTCAGCCGTTCAGGCGCGACGAACCAGCCGCGACGCTCTTCGCGGTAGATCAGCCCCTGGGCTTCCAGCTGCACCAGTGCCTCGCGCAGGGTAATGCGCGTGGTGCCGAACACTTCACTGAGCCTGCGCTCGGCTGGCAGCTTGCCACCCGGCGCCAGCAGGCCGTGCTCGATCTGCTCCTGCAGGGCATGGCAAATGGCTGTTACCGCACGCGGTGGCATCGACTGCATCAAATGTTACCTATCTGGAATAGTCCAGCCCCATGACAGGGCACTTGGAGAATAGAGCAAGCCTAGGCAGGGCTGATGAACATCCTGTGACACAGGCTTTGGCCAGATACTGCCAGAAACGCGCCAAGCCAGCAGAACCGGGGCGGTTCCGTGGTCTACGCTGTAGCTTCAGGGCCTTCGCCGGCCCTTGCCTACATCAAACTGTCACGCAAGCAGCCTACCTTGGCTCGAGGTTTGCTGACCTAGACCAACGGTCACCAGACAACGGCTTCACTCATAACAACATCACTAAAGGCACCCACCCAAGGAGCTTCGGATGAAAAAGTTGTTCATGGCGTCACTGCTCGGCTCGGCTATTGCCCTGTGCACCTCGGCCATGGCCGCCGGCCCCGACCTCAAGGCCCTGGAAGACGCCGCCCGCAAGGAAGGTAACATCAACAGCGTCGGCATGCCTGATGCCTGGGCCAACTGGAAAGGCACCTGGGAAGACCTGGCCAGCAAGTACGGCCTCAAGCACAGCGATACCGACATGAGTTCGGCCCAGGAAATTGCCAAGTTCGAAGCCGAAAAGGACAACGCCAGTGCCGACATCGGCGACGTGGGCGCTGCGTTCGGCCCGATCGCCGTGAGCAAGGGTGTGAGCCAGCCGTACAAGCCGAGCACCTGGGACCAGGTACCGGAGTGGGCAAAGGACAAGGACGGCCACTGGGCACTGGCCTATACCGGCACCATCGCCTTCATCATCAACAAGGACCTGGTCAAGGAAGACGAGCGGCCAACGACCTGGCACGACCTGGAGAAAGGCAAGTACAAGGTCGCCATCGGTGACGTCGGCACCGCTGCCCAGGCCGCCAACGGCGTGCTGGCTGCAGCGATCGCCTACAAGGGGGACGAGACCAACCTGGCGCCGGGCCTGCAACTGTTCACCAAGCTGGCCCAGCAGAAGCGCCTGTCACTGGCCAACCCGACCATCCAGACCCTGGAGAAGGGCGAGGTGGAAGTCGGCGTGGTATGGGACTTCAACGGCCTGAGCTACCGTGAGCAGATCGACCCCAAGCGTTTCGAAGTGCTGATCCCTTCGGACGGGTCGGTGATCTCCGGCTATACCACCGTCATCAACAAGTACGCCAAGCACCCGAACGCGGCCAAGCTGACGCGTGAATACATCTTCAGCGATGCCGGGCAGATCAACCTGGCCAAGGGGCATGCGCGGCCGATCCGTGCCGAGCACCTGAAGCTGCCGGACGACGTGCAGGCCAAGCTGCTGCCTAATGAACAGTACAAGGCTGCGCAGCCGATCAAGAATGCCGAAGCCTGGGAAACGACCTCGAAGAAGCTGCCGCAGATGTGGCAGGAGCAGGTGATCATCGAGATGGAATAAAGGGCTAGCTTCTCTAGCGCCTGGACGGGCCTCTTCGCGGGCCCGCCCGCTCCCACAGGTACCGCGCCTGTGGGAGCGGGCGAGCCCGCGAAGAAGCCAACGCGTATATGACTGGAGCCACCATGCAACACAACGTCATCCTGGTCCTGCTCGACGGCCTCAACTACCAGGTCGCCCACCACGCCATGGGCCACCTGCACGCCTACGTCGAGGCCGACCGTGCCGCGCTGTACCGCGTGGAATGCGAACTGCCGTCGCTGTCGCGGCCGCTGTACGAATGCATTCTCACCGGTGTACCGCCGATCGACAGCGGCATCGTGCACAACAACGTCAACCGCCTGTCCAACCAGCGCAGCGTGTTCCACTACGCCCGCGAGGCCAACCTTGGCACTGCCGCGGCGGCCTATCACTGGATGAGCGAGCTGTACAACCGCTCGCCCTTCGACCCGCAGCGCGACCGCCATACCCACGCACCGAAACTGCCGATCCAGCATGGGCTGTTCTACTGGGACGACCGTTACCCCGATTCGCACCTGCTGGCCGACGGCGAATACCTGCGCCGCCGCCACGCCCCCAACTTCCTGCTGGTGCACCCGATGAGTATCGACGATGTCGGCCACCACCACGGCCTGGACAGCAGCCAGTACCGCAACGCCGCGCGCAGCGCCGACATCCTGCTGGCCGACTACCTGCCGGGCTGGCTCGAAGAGGGTTACCAGGTACTGGTCACCGCCGACCACGGCATGAACAACGACCGCTCGCACAATGGCCTGCTGACCGAGGAGCGCGAAGTGCCGCTGTTCGTCTTCGGTGATGCCTTCAGCCTCGACCCTGCGGCCAAACCGCTGCAGACCGAGCTGTGCGGGACCATCTGCGAGCTGCTCGGCGCGCCGCATGACAAGAGCGTCTGCCGGGAGCTGCTGAAGTGACCGCCCCCAAGAGCAGCAGCGCCCGTGGCCGCTACCTGGCCCTGCTCTGCCTGTTACCGTTCGCCGTGTGCTTCGTCATCTTCCAGATCGCCCCGCTGGCCTGGGTGGCGATCAACAGCCTGCAATCGGAAGCGGGCTGGGGCGTGGCCAACTTCAGCAAGGTATTTGCCTCGAAGTTCTACCTGCAGGCCCTGCAACGCAGCCTGGAGATCAGCTTCTGGTCGAGCCTGTTCGGCATCGTCATCGCCACCCTCGGCGCCTACTCGCTGCGCCAGGTAGACTCGAAGCTGCGCGACTTCGTCAGCGCCTTCGCCAACATGACCAGCAACTTCGCCGGGGTGCCGCTGGCCTTCGCCTTCATCATCCTGCTCGGTTTCAACGGCGCGCTGACCCTGCTGCTGAAGCAGGTCGGCCTGCTGGAAGACTTCAGCATCTATTCCAAGAGCGGGCTGATCCTGGTGTACACCTACTTCCAGATCCCGCTTGGCGTGTTGCTGCTGTACCCCGCGTTCGACGCGCTGCGCGAAGACTGGCGCGAGTCGGCCGCACTGCTGGGCGCCAGCCACTGGCAGTTCTGGCGGCACATCGGCTTGCCGGTGCTGGCCCCGGCACTGCTGGGCACCTTCGTCATCCTGCTGGCCAACGCCCTCGGTGCCTATGCCACCGTGTACGCGCTGACCACCGGCAACTTCAACGTACTGCCGATCCGCATCGCCGGCCTGGTGGCCGGTGACATCAGCCTCGACCCCAACCTGGCCAGCGCCCTCGCGATGGTCCTGGTGGGGCTGATGACACTGGTCACGGTGGTGCATCAATGGCTGCTGAAACGGAGCTACCATGCGCGCTGACGCCCGTTCCGGAGGCTGGTACCACCGTGCCGTGGTCTACCTGCTGTTCCTCATCCTGCTGCTGCCGCTGGCCGGCACCCTGCTCTACTCGCTGGCCACCAGCTGGTCGGCCAGCCTGCTGCCCAGCGGCCTGACCTTCAAGTGGTACATAGCACTGTGGAGCGAGCCGCGGTTCCTGGCGGTCTTCGGCCAGTCGCTGCTGGTGTGCGTCGGCGCGCTGCTACTGTCGGTAGTATTGATCCTGCCGTTGCTGTTCGTGGTGCACTACCACTTCCCCAGGCTCGATGCACTGATGAACATTCTCATCCTGCTGCCGTTCGCGGTGCCGCCGGTGGTGTCGTCGGTGGGGCTGCTGCAGCTGTACGGCAGCGGGCCCATGGCCATGGTCGGCACCCCATGGATCCTGATCGGCTGCTACTTCACCATCGCCCTGCCGTTCATGTACCGGGCCATCACCAACAACCTGCAGGCGATCAACCTGCGCGACCTGATGGACGCCGCCCAGCTGCTCGGCGCCAACACCTGGCAGGCGGCGCTGCTGGTGGTGCTGCCGAACCTGCGCAAGGGCCTGATGGTGGCACTGCTGCTGTCGTTCTCGTTCCTGTTCGGCGAGTTCGTGTTCGCCAACCTGCTGGTCGGCACCCGCTACGAGACCCTGCAGGTGTACCTGAACAACATGCGCAACAGCAGCGGCCACTTCAACAGCGCACTGGTAATCTCGTACTTCGCCTTCGTGCTGGTACTGACCTGGGTAGCCAACCGCCTGAACAAGGACAAGACCTGACATGAGCTTCGTCAGCGTACAGAAACTGCACAAAAGCTACGCCGGCAGCCCGGTGTTCGAGAACATCGACTGCCGTATCGAGCGTGGCGAGTTCGTTACCCTGCTTGGCCCGTCCGGTTGCGGCAAGTCCACCCTGCTGCGCTGCATCGCCGGGCTGACCCCGGTGGACAGCGGGCAGATCCTGCTCGATGACCATGACATCGTGCCGCTAAGCCCGCAAAAGCGTGGCATCGGCATGGTGTTCCAGAGCTACGCGCTGTTCCCCAACATGACCGTGGAGCAGAACGTCGCCTTCGGCCTGCGCATGCAGAAGGTCAAGACCGACGAAAGCCAGGCCCGGGTGCGCGAAGCGCTGGCGCTGGTGGAGCTGGGCAACTTTGCCGGGCGCTACCCGCACCAGTTGTCTGGCGGCCAGTGCCAGCGCGTGGCGCTGGCCCGCTCGCTGGTCACCCGCCCGCGCCTGCTGCTACTCGACGAGCCGCTGTCGGCGCTGGATGCGCGTATCCGCAAGCACCTGCGCGAGCAGATCCGCGCCATCCAGCGCGAGCTGGGGCTGACCACCATCTTCGTCACCCATGACCAGGAAGAGGCGCTGACCCTGTCCGACCGCATCTTCCTGATGAACCAGGGGCGCATCGTCCAGAGCGGCGATGCCGAAACCCTCTACACCGCGCCGGTGGACCTGTTTGCCGCCGGTTTCATCGGCAACTACAACCTGCTCGACGCCGACAGCGCCAGCCGCCTGCTGCAGCGCCCGGTGACCAGCCGCCTGGCGATCCGCCCCGAGTCGATCACCCTGGGTATCAACGGCGAACTGGACGCCGAGGTGCGCAGCCACAGCCTGCTGGGCAACGTGATCCGCTACCGGGTGCAGGTGCGCGAGGTGGAACTGGTGGTCGACGTGCTCAACCGTTCACCGGCCGACCTGCACGCGGACGGGCAACGGGTAAGCGTGTCGATCGACCCCACGGCGCTACGGGAAGTGGCCTAAGGAGAATCAACAGCATGGCACTGGCAATTTTCGATCTGGACGAAACCCTGATCCACGGCGACTGCGCGTCGCTGTGGAGCGAGCAGATGGCCCGCCTGGGCTGGGTCGACGGCAAGGAATTCCTGCGCCGCGACCATGAATTGATGGAAGCCTACGGCAGGGGCCACCTGCAGATGGAGGAATACATGGCCTTCAGCCTGGAGCCGATTGCCGGGCGCACCCTGGAAGAGGTCGAGCACCTGGTGCAGCCGTGGGTCGAAGAGGTGATCGAGCCGATCATCTACGGCGACGCGTGCCGCTGCATTGCCGAGCACCGCAAGCGCGGGGATCGCATCCTGATCATTTCGGCGTCGGGTACGCACCTGGTCGGGCCGATAGCGGCGCGGTTGGGAGTGGACGAGTACCTGGCGATCGAACTGGAGGCGGTGAACGGGGTGTATACCGGCAAGACCCATGGGGTGCTGACCTACCGCGAAGGCAAGATCACGCGGTTGCTGGAGTGGCTGGACCAGGAGCAGGAGAACCTGGAGGGGGCGAGTTTCTATTCCGATTCGCGGAACGACCTGCCGTTGTTGCTGAAGGTGGATCATCCGCATGTGGTGAACCCGGATGCGGTGTTGCGCGAGCATGCCGAGGTCAACGGCTGGCCGATTCTGAGCTGGACCTGAAGATTTGCGTGGGCCTCTTCGCGGGCTCGCCCGCTCCCACAGGAATCACCTCAAACCTGAATATTCAGGGGTCCCTGTGGGAGCGGGCGAGCCCGCGAAAGGGCCGGGCCTGCTTACGCCAGGCTCGGGTCGATCACCATCACCAGCTTGCCCGACACCCGGTTGGTCTCAAGCTCGGCATACGCCGCCTGGGCAAACTCCACCGGGTAGGTATCCACCAGCTGCGGCGACAGGCGCCCTTCGGCAAACAGCGGCCACACCTGCTGCTGCAACTCGCGCAGCAACTCAGCCTTGAAACCGTCATCGCGGTTGCGCAGCGTGGAACCGGTAATTTCCAGGCGCTTGCCCAGTACCTGTGCCAGGTCCAGCTCGAACTTGCGCCCGCCCATCAGGCCGATGATCACCCAGCGCCCGTCACGGGCCAGCAGCTTGAGGTTGAGCTCGCCGTAGCTGGCGCCCACCGGGTCGAGGATCACGTCGAACGGGCCGACATCCTCCAGCGCCTCCAGGTTCTCGTTACGTACCACGCCACCGGCGGCGCCCAGCGCCTCGCAGTAAGCCAGGCGGTCCTGCGAACCGACACTGACCCACACCGGGCTGCCGAACGCCTTGCACAGCTGGATGGCGGCCGAGCCAACGCCGCTGGCGCCAGCATGCACCAGCACCTTCTCGCCAGCCTTCACGGCACCGAGCTGGAAGATGTTCAGCCAGGCAGTGGCATACACCTCCGGCAGCGCCGCCGCTTCATGCAGGCTCAGCCCCTCAGGCACGGGCAGCACGTGGCGGGCGTCGACCACCACTTCCTCGGCCATGGCACCGCTGGCCAGCAGCGCGCAAACGCGGTCACCTACGCGCCAATCGGCGCCGGCACCCACCTCTTCGACCACCCCGGAGCACTCCAGGCCCATGTACGGGCTGGCGCCCGGCGGTGGCGGGTACAAACCTTTCATCTGCAGCAGATCGGCGCGGTTCAACCCCGCTGCGGCCACGCGGATACGTACCTGGCCAGCGTCGCAGGCCGGGCGTTCGGCCTCGACCCAGGCCACATGTCCGTCAACGCCTTGCAATGCCTTCACAGTGCCTCCATAGTTGAATCATATGACCGAGCCTGGGATCGCTATGTCCCAGGCTTTTTGCAGTATGCGCCCGGCTCCCATGGAACCGGCGAACGGAAAAGACGGCCTACTATGCGTGATCAATTGCCTCCACGTCGAATCAGCATGAAGCATTTCCTCCCAAGCACCGCCCTGGCCCTGATGATCGGCCTGGGCAGCCTCACGCTCGGCGGCAATGCGGCGGCCGCCAACAAGTGGGACAGCCTGCAGCCGGACCGCGACGAGATCGTCGCCAGCCTCAACGTGGTGGAATTGCTCAAGCGCCATCACTACAGCAAGCCGCCGCTGGATGACGCCCGTTCGGTCATCATCTATGACAGCTACATCAAGCTGCTGGACCCGGCACGCAGCTACTTCACCGCTGCCGACATTGCCGAATTCGACAAATGGAAAACGCAATTCGACGATTTCCTCAAGAGCGGTAACCTCGACCCGGGCTTCACCATCTACAAACGCTACCTGGACCGCGTCAAGCAGCGCCTGGACTTCGCCCTGGCCGAGCTGAACAAAGGCGTGGACAAGATCGACTTCAATGCCAAGGAAACCTTGCTGATCGACCGCAAGGATGCCCCGTGGATGAATGACCAGGCCGAGCTCGACGATTTGTGGCGCAAACGCGTCAAGGACGAAGTGCTGCGGCAGAAGATCGCCGGCAAGGAACCCAAGCAGATCCAGGAAACCCTGACCAAGCGCTACAAGAACCAGCTGGCGCGCCTGGACCAGACCCGTGCCGAAGATATCTTCCAGGCCTACATCAACACCTTCGCCCAGTCCTACGACCCGCACACCAACTACCTGTCGCCGGACAACGCCGAGAACTTCGACATCAACATGAGCCTGTCGCTGGAAGGTATCGGCGCAGTGCTGCAAAGCGACAACGACCAGGTCAAGATCGTGCGCCTGGTGCCGGCAGGCCCGGCGGCCAAGACCAAGCAGGTGGCGCCGGCGGACAAGATCATCGGTGTGGCCCAGGGCAACAAGGAAATGGTCGACGTGGTCGGCTGGCGCCTGGACGAAGTGGTCAAGCTGATCCGCGGCCCGAAAGGCTCGGTGGTGCGCCTGGAAATCATCCCGGCCAGCAACGCGCCTAGCGACCAGACCAGCAAGATCGTGTCCATAACCCGTGAAGCGGTGAAGCTGGAAGAGCAGGCAGCGAAGAAGTCGGTGCTCAAGCTCAAGCAGGACGGGCGCGACTACAAGCTGGGTATCATCGAGATCCCGGCCTTCTACCTGGACTTCAAGGCCTACCGCGCCGGTGACCCGGAGTACAAGAGCACCACGCGTGACGTGAAGAAACTGCTCACCGAGCTGCAAAAGGAAAAAGTCGACGGCGTGGTCATCGACCTGCGCAACAATGGCGGCGGCTCGCTGCAGGAAGCCACCGAACTGACCAGCCTGTTCATCGAAAAAGGCCCGACCGTGCTGGTACGCAACAGCGACGGCCGCGTCGACGTGCTGGAAGACGAAAACCCGGGTGCCTTCTACAAGGGCCCGCTGGCGTTGCTGGTCAACCGCCTGTCGGCCTCGGCTTCGGAGATCTTCGCCGGTGCCATGCAGGACTACCACCGTGCGCTGATCATCGGTGGCCAGACCTTCGGCAAAGGCACCGTACAGACCATCCAGCCACTCAACCATGGCGAGCTGAAGCTGACCCTGGCCAAGTTCTACCGGGTATCCGGGCAAAGCACCCAGCACCAGGGCGTGCTGCCGGACATCGATTACCCGTCGATCATCGACACCAAGGAAATTGGCGAGAGCGCCCTGCCCGAGGCCATGCCGTGGGACACCATCCGCCCGGTGGTCAAGCCGGCGGCCGACCCGTTCAAGCCGTTCCTGGCCCAGCTGAAAGCCCAGCATGAAGCCCGCAGCGACAAGGACGCGGAGTTCACCTACATCCGCGACCGCCTGGCCCTGACCCAGAAGCTGATGAACGAGAAGACCGTCAGCCTCAACGAACAGGACCGCCGTGCACGCCACGATGAGATCGAGGCCAAGCAATTGGCGCTGGAGAACATCCGCCGCAAGGCCAAGGGCGAAGAGCCGCTGAAAGAGCTGAAGAAAGAGGACGAGGACGCGCTGCCGACCGAGGATGAAAACACCAAGCCTGAAGACGATGCCTACCTGTCGGAAACCGGGCGCATCCTGATCGACTACCTGAGTGCGAGCACCAAGGTGGCCAAGAAGTAAGGCACGGTGGCAATGATGGCAAATTAGTACTGCCTGCCATCAAACAGTCATTGCGCTGTCGTGAAATAGAGGGATGCGCTGCCTGTCATGGCCTCTTCGCGGGCATGCCCGCTCCCACAGGTACAACACAAGGCTCAAGCCATGTGGTGAAACCTGTGGGAGCGGGCGTGCCCGCGAAGAGGCCGGAACAGATAACGCTTCAGGCTGTTTCGGGGTAGCTGTACTCGAACACCCGGACGACTTCGGAGGCATGCCACGATGCCGCCTCCATGCCGTCTACCGGCCCGGAGAAGCGCCCCAGCCGCTCTACGCACTCGAAAAAGCCGGTACGCGGCAAACGGCTGGCGCCCTGACTGATCACCAGGGAGCTGCGCAAGGGCTGCTCGGCGCGGGCATCCAGCACTGCCAGGTATTCCAGGGCGGCAGTCAGTGTCTGCATGGCCGGGCTGGGCAACTGCAAGCGCTCGATCAGCGCTCGGTACGTCAGCAAGTGACGTTGACGACGGGCCAGGTCAAGCTCGCCCAGCAGGTTATCCCAGTGCTGACGGCTGATCCTGACCTGGCTCATGATGGCTCGCTCCAGCCAGCCACCCCCAGATGCCAGGCCAGGGCTCGGCGGATGGCAGCATCCGGCTGGCGTTCGCCCGATTCGATCATGGCCAGATAAGCCGGGCTCACACCGACATTGCGCGCCAGTTGCTCAGGGGCAATGCCCTTGGCCTGACGAATCTGCGCGACTTCGCTGAATGCTGGCAATGGCGCACTGACAGCGGCGCTACCCGCCTCATCGGCAACCACCTCGACAGGCGCCTGCCCGGCAGCCTTGAGCAGTGCCTGGTACTGCTCCCAGGGAACGACGGCGTACTCGGGCTGACCGTCCCGGCTGATTACCTGAATACCCATTACAAACCCCTTTAAAAAGGATTACAGCATGTAATCCGTAGGCATAACCCTTATGCCAATTATATTACCAACTCCGGGGTCTGTGCAGTTGAGGTGTCGCTCAGGCGGGTTTCACTGGGTGTTGCGCTCCAGGCGCAGCGCTTCGGGGGTGGCTGGCAGGCGTTCGACCACGCGCAGCCGCTCGGGGGCCTGGCTGTCGCGCCAGGCCTTGAAGCGCGCCAGTTCATCAGCCACCGTCTTCAGCACCCACCCCAGCACCGCGATGTCGTCGAGGAAACCCACACCCAGCAACCAGTCGGGGATGGCGTCGATGGGGCTGACGAAATACAACAGCCCGGCGACGATGGTGACCAGCGCCTTGGGGCTGATGGCGCGGTACTCGCCACGCCACCAGGCCAGGCACAGCGACTGCAGTACTTTCACGTCTTCACGCAACTGGCCAATCCGCGGGCCTTTGCGAGCTACCGCAAACAGCAAGGCGGGCAACCGGCCACGGCTGAGCAGGCGCTCGGCCAAGGGCAGGAAACGGGCGAAATTCCAAGGTGCGCTCATGGAGCCTCCAAGTGGAAAGGTTATCCACAATTATTGTGGATAACCTTGTGAACAGGGCGCGGTTTCTGACCCCGGGTGCCTGCCAGGCAAGGGCCCCGGTCAGATCGGGCGTTTTTTACACAGTCGTTTCACACCGTGGCTGCGCACGCCGCAAACGAATTGCGTCAGCAGCATCTTGCTTCTTTACGCTGCATTTCCTCGGACAGTATCAGCAGTTGCAGGTTCGTCCAACTATGCGGCACAAACGAAAACGCCCCGTCAGGACGGGGCGTTTTGCGTGGGCCAGCCAGTGTTACTTGGCAGGCGCTTCGGCCGGGGCCTCAGCAGGCGCTTCCGCTTCCGGCTCGGCGCCTTGCAGCTGGGCCGGATCCTTGATGGCGATCAGTTCCAGGTCGAATACCAGCACCGAGTTGGCCGGGATCAGCGGGCTTGGGCTTTGTGCACCGTAGGCCAGTTCAGCCGGGATGAACAGCTTGTACTTCTCGCCGACGTGCATCAGCTGCAGGCCTTCGACCCAACCCGGGATCACGCCACTGACCGGCAGGTCGATCGGGCTGCCGCGCTCGACGGAGCTGTCGAACACCTTGCCATCGATCAGCTTGCCTTCGTAGTGGACGGTGACCACGTCGGTCGGCTTGGGCTGCGGGCCGTCGGCCTTCTTGACCACTTCGTACTGCAGGCCCGAAGCCGTGGTGACCACGCCTGGCTTCTTGGCGTTTTCCTCGAGGAACTTCTTGCCGGCCGAGGCGGCTTCTTCGCTGGCCTTGGCCAGGCGCTCTTCGGCACGCCTCTGCAACGCGGTGAAGGCTTCTACCAGCTCTTCGTCCTTGATGCGCTGTTCTTTCTTGCCAACGGCGTCTTCGATGCCGAGGGCGACTGCTTTCGAATCAAGGTCTTCCATGCCTTCCTGAGCCAGGCTCTTGCCCATGTTCAGGCCGATACCGTAGGAGGCTTTCTGTGCCGGAGTCTTCAGCTCGGGGCTGCTGGTCTGTTGATCACAGCCAGCCAGTACCAGGCCTACCAGGGCAACCGCAGCCGCCAAACGATGCTGTTTCATGCTATTTCCTTGTTCATGCGCCATAAGGGCAATCAGGGTAAAGCCGCGAGCTTAGCAGGCGGCCATGACCAATGGCTACCGGCATAGGAGCGGGTTTTGGTAAGGAAGTTCAGTAGTTAAACGGTTATTCATCAAAGGATGTGCAGCCATTGGCCAGTATTGACCGGTTGTGCCGCCTTTGCCCGGTTTTGCGGGGGATTTATTTAGCTGAATGCTGAGAAGCCTGCATGGCCCTATCGCCGGCAAGCCAGCTCCCACAGGGATAGCACCTGCTTCAAGGCCTGTGGTTAACCTGTGCGAGCTGGCTTGCCGGCGACAGGGCCGAACCTGCGTTCAGGGGTAGTTGCCCTCACGGTACTGCCCTGCCACCTCGCGCAGCACTTCGCACACCCACTGCCCCGCCAGGCTCTGCGGCAAGGCGGCATTGCGACAGATGCCGACCGAACCACCGGGTTCGCGCACGCCCAGGTCGAGTTCGACCAATTCGCCACGGCGCAAATCGAGTAGCACCGCATCGCGCGGCGCCACCCACACAGCATCGCTGCCCAGCAGGTAGCGCCGGCTTAGCGCCAGCGACAAGGTTTCCAGGCGCTGGGCCGGCATCTGGATGCCACATTGTACGAAAAGGCTGTCGGCGTGCTGGCGGATGGTGGTGCCTGCAGGCGGCAGTACCAACGCGTAACGGCCCACCTGCGCTCGCTCCACCGGCGTGCCGGCCAGCAACGGGTGGCCGGGCCGCACCACCAGGCTCATCGACTCGCTGTAAAGATGCTCGAACGACAAGCCCTGGATCTGGGGGCTGTCAGTCATGCGCCCGACCACCAGTTCCAGTTCGCCCAGGCGCAACTGGCCGAGCAGCTGCGCGCCGACCCCGGTGACCACGCTGATTACCAGCGCGTCATGCCGCTGGTGCAGGCGGCACAGCACCTCGGGCATGAGCAGGCCCTCGACCGTGGACAGCACGCCGATGCGCACTTGCGACGGCGCCTTCGCCTCGCCACGCAGGCTGCTGACGCCATCGCGCAGGGCCTGCACGCTGGGCCCGGCATAACGCATGAAACGCGCCCCGGCCGGGGTCAGCTCGACGCCCTGGCGGCTGCGCGCGAACAGCCGCGTTTGCAGCAGGTCTTCGAGTTCCTTGAGGGTCTTGGAGATGGCCGGCTGGCTGATTGCCAGGATGTCGGCAGCCCTGGCCAGGCTGCCCTGCCGGGCAATCTCCAGGAAGCACAGCAGATGGCGGTACTTGATGCGGGTGTCGAGGTTCATGGGCTCAAGCTTACCGCATGCAGATAACCTGTATCGGCCCTTTCGCGGGCACGCCCGCTCCCACAGGGATCTGCACGGTTCTCCAGACATGTGCAGTACCTGTGGGAGCGGGCGTGCCCGCGAAGAAGCCGGTGCAGGCGGCAGGTGAATATCAGGCCACAGCCAACTCTACCGCCTCCCCGTTCAGGCGTACCGGCCACACGCGCAATCGCTGCCCGCTATCTTCCAGGCACTCCCCGCTCTGCAGGCTGAAGTGCTGCTTGTACAACGGCGCCGCCACCACCAGTTCGCCCTGCACACTGCCCACCAGCCCGCGGCCGATGATGTTGGCGCCGGAGCGCGGGTCGCGGTTGTCCACCGCGTACAGCGGTTGCGCCTGCCCCGGCAGGTAGAACAGCGCCACCTGGGCCCCGTGGAACCACACCACCACCCCGGAATCCGCCACCAGGTCATCCGCCTGGCACACGGCCTGCCAGTTCTCGTGGGTTTTCGCAGCAGCATTGGACAGGTTCATCAGACAGCCTCCTCGACGGTTGGGATCAGGTGCAGCGGCGCAGCAGGCCGGCGCTGTTCGCGCTCACGCACGAAGTGCACGTCCGGGTCGGCGCGGCGGTCATTGACGAAAGTACGGAAGCGCTTGAGCTTCTCAGGGTCACCGAGGGCGTTGGCCCATTCGCATTCATACTGGTCGACCACATGCTGCATCTGCGCTTCCAGCTCGCTGGCCAGGCCCAGGCTGTCGTCGATGATCACCTGCTTCAGGTAGTCCAGCCCACCTTCCAGGTTCTCGCGCCACACCGAGGTGCGCTGCAACTTGTCGGCGGTGCGGATGTAGAACATCAGCACGCGGTCGATCAGGCGCACCAGGGTTTCGTCATCAAGGTCGGTGGCGAACAGTTCGGCGTGCCGCGGGCGCATGCCGCCGTTGCCGCACACGTACAGGTTCCAGCCCTTGTCGGTGGCGATCACGCCGATATCCTTGCTCTGTGCCTCGGCGCATTCGCGGGTGCAGCCGGACACCGCGAACTTGAGCTTGTGCGGGCTGCGCAGGCCTTTGTAGCGGTCTTCCAGGCGCAGGGCCATGCCGACGCTGTCCTGCACGCCGTATCGGCACCAGGTACTGCCGACGCACGATTTCACCGTGCGGGTCGACTTGCCGTAGGCATGGCCGGTTTCGAAGCCGGCCTCGATCAGCTCGCCCCAGATCAGCGGCAGCTCGTGCAACTGGGCGCCGAACAGGTCGATGCGCTGGCCCCCGGTGATCTTGGTGTACAGGTCGTACTTTTTCGCCACCTGGCCGATCACGATTAGCTTGTCGGGGGTGATTTCACCACCGGGGATGCGCGGCACCACCGAGTAGGTGCCGTTCTTCTGCATGTTGGCCATGAAGGTGTCGTTGGTGTCCTGCAGCGGCACCAGCGCCGGGTCCATGATCGGCTGGTTCCAGCAGGAGGCGAGGATACTGCCCACCGCCGGCTTGCAGATGTCGCAGCCGACATGGCCCTTGCCGTGGCGTTCGAGCAGTTCGTTGAAGGTGCGGATACCCTCTACCCGCACCAGCCCGTACAACTCCTGACGGGTATAGGCGAAGTGCTCGCACAGGCTCTTGTCCACCGCCACGCCACGGGCGGTCAGCTCATGCTCGAACACCTGCTTGAGCAGCGCCGCGCAGCCGCCACAACCGGTGGCAGCCTTGGTGCAGCCCTTGACGGCGGCAAGGTCGCCGCAGCCGCTGTCGATGGCGGCGCAGACCGCGCCCTTGCTGACGTTGTGGCAGGAGCAGATGGTCGCGCTGTCGGGCAGCGCATCGGCGCCCAGGGCCGGTGCGCCGCCGCCTTGCGGCAGGATCAGTGCCGCCGGGTCGGCCGGCAGGGCAATGCCGTTCTGGGCGTATTGCAGCAGGGTGTCGTAGTAGCTGTTGTCGCCGACCAGCACCGCACCGAGCACGTGCTTGCCGCTGGCATCCACCACCAGCCGGCGATAGGCGTTGTTGGCTTCGTCGATGAAGCGGTAGCTGCGTGCGCCCGGGGTGGCGCCATGGGCATCGCCTATGGAGCCGACATCCACGCCCAGCAACTTGAGCTTGGTCGACATGTCGGCACCGGTGAATTCGCCAGTAGTTTCACCCATCAGCAATGCCGCCAGGTTGCGCGCCATGCCGTAGCCCGGGGCGACCAGGCCGAACACGCTGCCGTTCCACGAGGCGCACTCGCCGATGGCGAAGATGCGAGGGTCGCTGCTGCGGCAGTGGTTGTCGATCACCACGCCGCCACGCGCGGCAATGTCCAGGCCACAGGCACGGCCCAGGGCATCCTGCGGGCGGATACCGGCGGAGAACACGATCAGGTCGGTTTCCAGGTGCTCGCCGCCATCGAAGTTCATGCGGTAGCGGTAGTCTTCACCCGCACTGATCGACTGGGTGGCACGCGACAGATGCACGCCAACGCCCAGCGCTTCGATCTGTGCCTTGAGCGCGGCACCGCCCTCGCCGTCCAGCTGCACCGGCATCAGCCGTGGGGCGAATTCCACCACGTGGGCTTCCAGGCCCAGCGACTTGAGGGCGTTGGCCGCTTCCAGGCCAAGCAGGCCACCGCCCACGACCACGCCACGGCGGGCACTGGCTGCGGCAGTACGGATGGCATCGAGGTCGTCGAGGGTGCGGTAGACCAGGCGGGCATTGCCGCTGGAGCCTTCGATCGGTGGCACGAAGGGGTAGGAACCGGTGGCCAGCACCAACTGGTCGTAACCGTAGCGGCCCTCGGCGGTGACCACCTCAAAGCGCTCACGGTCGATTTCCAGCACCGCTTCGCCGAGGTGCAGGTGCACACCGCTGGCGCTGTAGAAGTCCTGCCCGCACAGGGCCAGGGTTTCGGCACAGCTGCCGCCGAAGTACTCGGAGAGGTGCACGCGGTCGTAGGCCCGTTGGCGCTCTTCACCGAACACATGCACCTCGAAGCGCTGCAGGGCGCCGCGGCTGACCAGTTGTTCGACGCAATGGTGGCCGACCATGCCGTTGCCGACGATGACCAGTCGCTCTCGTTGCCCGCTGCTCGCTGTTGCCTTCATAAGCCGATCCTCGATCAAAAAAAAAGCGCCTGGAGCCGAAGCTCCAGGCGCCTTTGCCTGTATTCATCACGGTAGGGGGCCCGGGTTGATCGCCGTTGATCAGTGGGCTTTGTTGTATCTGGGGTAAAGCAGGGAGTATGCCAACCCTGTTTCCTGTACTGGCCTCTTCGCGGGCGCGCCCGCTCCCACAGGGTTCTCCACGTTTATCAGAACTGTGCAGTACCTGTGGGAGCGGGCGTGCCCGCGAAGAGGCCAGCACAGCAAATGCACATTCCAAGTGCATCACTCCCCATCCTGGAGCACATCAATACACATCCCGCCGATACCGCCTGGCCTTGCCCAGCGCGTCGACATAAGCCGCGGCCGCCACTGCATCCATGCCACCATGCTCGGCCACGATGGCCCGCAACGCCGCATCCACATCCCTGGCCATGCGCTGCGCGTCGCCACACACATAGAAGTACGCCCCTGCCTCCAGCCACTCCCACAACTGCGCGCCCTGTTCGAGCATGCGCTGCTGCACGTAGACCTTCTCGGCCTGGTCGCGTGAAAACGCCGTGTCCAGGCGCAGGTGACCTGCAGCCTGCCAGGCCTGCAGCTGCTCCTGGTAATAGAAATCGGTGGCCGCGTACTGCTCGCCGAAGAACAGCCAGTTATCCCCTTTCGCCCCACGTGCCTCTCGCTCTTCCAGGAAGGCCCTGAACGGCGCAATGCCGGTGCCGGGGCCGACCATGATCACCGGCACGCTGTCGTCGTCGGGCAGGCGGAAGTGCTTCGACACCTGCGGGAAGATAGCCACTTTCAGTGCCTGCGCACGGTCGGCAAGAAAGCTCGAACACACCCCTTTGCGCGCGCCATAGCGCACCGTGGAAACGGTCAGATGCACCTGCTCCGGGTGCGCCAGCGGGCTGGAGCTGATCGAATACAGGCGCGGCTGCAATGGTTTGAGCAGCTCCAGCCAGCTGGCCAGCGGCAATTGCTGGGGGAAGGCGCGCAGCACATCGACCAGTTGCCGGCCCCACAACCAGGCCTGCAGCTCGGCCTTGCACTCGGGCTGCAGCAGGCGCTGCAGGTCCGGGGCATTGACGGCGAACGCCTGCAGTTGCTGCGTAGTGACCTTGGCGATCTCCAGGTGCGCCTGCAGGGCTTCGGTCAGCGGCATGGCGGGCTGGCCTTTCAGCTCGACCAGGGTCTGCCCATCAAGCTGCATCAGCGCCAGCAGTTCGTCGACCAGGGCCGGACAGTTACGCGGCCACACGCCCAGGGCATCACCAGCGGCATAGGTGAAGCCGCTGCCGCTCAGGTCGAATACCAGTTGACGGGTTTCCTTGCTGGCACCCGGGCCGTTGAGCAAGCGGTTTTCCAGCAGGGGGGCCGCCCAGGGGCGTTGCTTGCCGTAGGCCGCCACGGGCACTGGCTCGGTGACCGGTTGCGGTGCCGTGGCGCTGCCTAGCGTGGGCAGCAGCGCATCGAGCCAGGCGGCGAAGGCATCGTCGAAGTCCGGTTCGCAGTCCACCCGTTGCAGCAGGCGCCGCCCACCCAGCTCGGCCAGGCGCTGGTCGAGTTTTCGGCCAAAGCCGCAGAACTGGTCGTAACTGGAGTCGCCCAGGGCCAGCACGGCAAAAGGCAGTTCGGCGCAGTGGGCGCCCTCCTCGCCCTGCAAGGCCTGCCAGAACGCCGCCGCGCTGTCGGGCGCGTCGCCATCGCCAAAGGTGCTGGCGATCAGCACCACGCTGGCGGCGCCCTGCAACTGACGGGGGCTGACCGCATCCATGCAACTGAGCCGTACATCAAGGCCAGCGCCGCGCAGGTGCTCGGCACAGCGTTCGGCCAGCAGCTCGCCGTTGCCGGTCTGCGAGGCCCACAAAACCTGGTGCCGTGGCGCCGCCAGTGCTGCATCAGGCAGTACCACCGGCTGGGCGAACAGCCCGGCCAGCAAGCCATCGACGAACAGCCGGCGGTTGGCAGCCAGCGGCGCATTGGCCGGCAGGCAGGGCACGCCCTCGGCGCGGGCCTGGTCCAGCCCCAGCAGGAAACCTTGCAGGTAATGGCGCTCTTCCTCGGCCAGTACCGGGGCTGGCAAAGTGTCCAGGCCAAGCAGACGGGACAGGGTGGCGGTGGGCATGCGGGTTGGCTCCGGAAGGGCAGTGTTCAGATCAACGGCTTCGATACGCTCGCCTGCAACCCGCTCGAGGGCCACGGCACAGTGCTTGAACGCCGGCTGCAGCGACAGCGGGTCGACCGCATCGCAGGTCACGGCGTTGATCGCCAGCTGCTCGCCGATCAGGTCGTTCCAGTGGAACGGGGCAAAGCAGTTACCCGGTTTTACCCGGTCGCTGATGCGCGCGGGCAGCACGGCCTGCCCGCGGCGCGAACGAATGGCGACCTGGTCCTTTTCGGCGATGCCCAGGCGGGCAGCATCGTCGCGGTGGATTTCCACGAAGGGGCCAGGCTCGAGCTTGTTCAGCGCCGGCACCTTGCCAGTCTTGGTCAGGGTGTGCCACTGGTGCTGTACGCGCCCGGTGTTCAGCACCAGAGGGTAATCGGCATCCGGCAGCTCCGCTGCCGGCAACCAGGGCCGGGCGAAGAAGCGGGCCTTGCCGCTGGCGGTCGGGAAGGTTAACGGCGGGTAGTCGCCCTGGGCGTCGTGCAACAGCGCCTGGCTACTGCCGTCGTTGCGGTAGCGCAGCGGGCTGCGCGGGTTCTCGCGGCCCGGGGCGCAGGGCCACTGGCGCGGCTGCTCGCGCAGTTCGGCATAGCTGATACCCCGCAGGTCATAGCCGGTAGCCGGGTTATGGAAACGGCGAATCTCCTCGTACACCGCTTCGGCATCGGGGTAGTCGAACGCGTCGGCGTAGCCCATGGCGCAGGCGACCCGGGCGATGATCTGCCAGTCTGGCAGGCTCTGCCCTGGCGCTTCGACGGCGCGCGGCATCAGGGTGAGGTTGCGCTCGCTGTTGATCATCACGCCCTCGCCTTCGGCCCACAGTGCGGCCGGCAGGAGGATGTCGGCGTAACGGTTGGTTTCGGTGTCGAGGAAGGCATCCTGGGTAATCACCAGTTCAGCCTGGCGCAGGCCGTCGATCACCTGCTGGCGGTTGGCGACACTGGCCACCGGGTTGCTGCAGATGACCCAGCAGGCCTTTACCGTCCCGCGTTTCATCTGCTCGAACAGCGCCACCGTGCCCTCGCCGCCTTCGCTGCGCAGGCTGCCTGGCGCCAATTGCCACTGCTGCTCGACGAAGGCGCGGTCTTGCGCCACCAGCGCCGAGCGCTGGCCTGGCAGGCCGGGGCCCATGTAGCCCATCTCGCGACCGCCCATGGCATTGGGCTGGCCGGTCAGCGAGAACGGCCCGCTGCCGGGGCGGCAGATGGCGCCCGTGGCCAGGTGCAGGTTGCAGACCGCATTGGTGTGCCAGGTGCCATGGATGCTCTGGTTCAGGCCCATGGTCCAGCAGCTCATCCAGTTGCTGGCGCTGCCGATCCATTCGGCGGCCCTGACGAGATCGGCCTCGGCCAGCCCGGTGATGGCGGCCACGCGTTCGGGCGTGTAGTCGTCGAGAAAGGCCGGCAACTCGTCCCAGCCTTCGGTGTGGCGGGCGATGAAACCGGGGTCGGTGTGGCCGTTACGCAGCAGCAGGTGCAGCAGGCCGTTGAGCAGGGCCAGGTCGCTGCCGGGGCGCACCTGCAGGAACAGGTCGGCCTTGTCGGCGGTAGCACTGCGCCGTGGGTCGACGACGATCAGCTTGGCCCCCGCCTTGACCCGGTCGAGCAGCCGCAGGAACAGGATCGGGTGGCAGTCGGCCATGTTGGCGCCGATCACCAGGAATACGTCGGCGTGCTCGAAGTCCTGGTAGCTGCCGGGCGGGCCGTCGGCGCCGAGCGACAACTTGTAGCCGCTGCCGGCACTGGCCATGCACAGGCGCGAGTTGGACTCGATGTGGCGGGTGCGGATAAAACCCTTGGCCAGCTTGTTGGCCAGGTACTGTGCCTCCAGCGACATCTGCCCGGACACGTACAGCGCCACGGCGTCGGGGCCGTGCTGGTCGACGATGCCGCGCAGGCGCGCAGCGGCGGCGGCGATGGCCTGGTCGATGCCGGTTCGCGCTGGCGGCTGGTTGCGCTGCTGGCGCACATAGGCCTCTTCCATGCGCCCGGCGGCGGTCAGCGGCAGGTGTGCGGTGAGGCCTTTGGTGCACAGGCGGCCGAAGTTGCTGGGGTGCTGCTTGTCGCCGCTGATCTTGCCGACCTTGCCATCGGCCACGCTCATGACGATGCCGCAGCCGACGCCGCAGTAAGGGCAGACGCTGCGCACTTCGCTATTGGCCATGGGCGGGCTCCTGTAGGGAACGCAAAAAGGCGCCGGCTGCCCCTGCTTGCTGGGCAAGCGGGGCAACACGGCGCCTTTGTCGTGGAGTTTTGTGGGCTGTCGACGTTGATAGCCCTGGATGGAGGTGAAACAGCAATTTATGGGCCAGCTGTGCCGGCCCTTTCGCGGGCATGCCCGCTCCCACAGGGATATCGCTGTTGTACCTGTGGGAGCGGGCGTGCCCGCGAAGAGGCCGGTACAGGCTGTGCACCATGCGATGGCAACCTCGCACCCCATGGCGCTATGCTGGGGCAAATCCAGCACGAGCCACTGCCCTGTCCCCATGTCCCAGGTGATTATCAAGACCCCCGCCCAACTCGACCTGATGCGCCGCGCCGGCCAGCTGCTGGCCCAGGTGTTCGCCGACCTCGACAGCTTCATCCGCCCAGGCGTGACCACCCTGCAGATCAACGACCGCGCCGAGGCGTTCATCACCGGCACGCTCAAGGCCCGCCCGGCGAGCAAGGGCCAGTACGGGTTCCCCTATTCGCTCAACACCTCGGTGGACCATGTGGTGTGCCATGGCATGCCCAAGGTCGATGAAGTGCTGAAGGAAGGCTCGATCATCAACGTCGACATCACCCTGGAGCAAGGTGGCTATATCGCCGACTCGTCGAAGATGTACAACATCGGGCCGATCAGTGATGAGGCACAGCGTCTGGTCGACACCACCTATGACGCGCTATGGAAAGGCATCGAACAGGTACGCCCCGGGGCAACGCTGGGCGATATCGGCCATGCCATCCAGACCCATGCCGAAGCGGCGGGCTACAGCGTCGTGCGTGAGTATTGCGGGCATGGCATTGGCCAGCAGATGCATGAAGGGCCGGAGGTACTGCACTTTGGCCAGCGCGGGATGGGCCTGAAGTTGCAGCCAGGGATGGTGTTCACCATCGAACCGATGATCAACCAGGGCGGGCGCGGGACGCGCACCTTGAAAGATGGTTGGACAGTGATAACCCGTGACCACAGCCTGTCGGCGCAGTGGGAGCATACGGTGGCGGTGACCGAGGAGGGTTTTGAAGTGCTGACGTTGCGGGAAGAAGAGCGTCGCCGCTGAGATTGCCGGGGCTGCTTTGCAGCCCATTCGCCGGCAAGCCAGCTCCCACAGGTACTGCGCAGGTCTTGAGGTCGGCGCGGTCGAGGTGGGAGCTGGCTTGCCGGCGATGAGGCCCTGACAGGCAATAGAAGATAGTTTTTTGCTCAATGCAGAAACAAAAAAAGCGACCCTAAGGTCGCTTTCTCTGTGACTTCCGGGTGTTCAGTAGGCCCTGGAAGCGGAATATGGCGCAGCGGACGGGACTCGAACCCGCGCCCCCCGGCGTGCCAGGC